>OBRJ01000444.1_pt1 | contig 22573 bp, 3 predicted proteins | sample 1494831 | NCBI WGS metagenome assembly OBRJ01 (sample SAMEA3360658, study PRJEB22359) | human gut metagenome | biome: ENVO:urban biome; feature: ENVO:human-associated habitat; material: ENVO:feces | place: Bangladesh | collected 2011
GAATTATGGTTGGTTTTGACTTTGTCAAAACCCGCACTCTGGCATATGTTCAATCGTATTGATTGATTACCTATCATTGTTCAGTTTTCAAAGATCTGTACCAGTCAGACTAGATTTTATCTAGCTTCGAAGCACTTTCTTAAGAAGCGTTTCGTCAACTGGCGACTAGATTATAATAACATGTTGTCATGTTTATATCAACACCTTTTTATAATCTTTTTTAGAATTTTGTAATTTCTGTTTCAACCAGGAATTACGTTTTTATTCTAAAACGATTATCAACAAACATAGATTTTATCTAGTGTTTGCTAACTAATAAACAGTCGCTTCGAACGACTGTATAGCTATTATAGTACAAAGAATCGAGAGGCGCAACCCCTAATTTTAAAATTTTGCAAACTTTTTTCTGACTCAGCTTATATAGTATATCTAGATACTTTATATACCATATACAGTAGTTATCAATAATATAGATAATCAGCTTAACTCTATTAATCTATCAGTATGACTACTTAATACCTTATAATGGTTTATTCCTTTAGATAGCCTATTCCTTTTGATAGCCTATATAGCTACATAAATCACATAATAGCCCTTTACACGCAATAACCATGTAAACTCCTCTTCAACCAACAACTCTTTAAATAGCTTTTAATAGTATATATATAAAAACAACGCCATCCAAATGGATGGCGTTGTTCAATAAGGATTTGTGTTCCCTAGTCGGGGGTCCAGGGTATGTGTTAGAGGCCCTTATAAACCCTTTATAAGGGCCATTGTGTTTTGTAGATATACGGATATATGGCGGACATATGTCCGTATACCACATGTATTAGAGATCAACTAAGCCTTTAAGATGAGAGAAGGGAAAAGGCTTTTTGATATCTATATCAATATAGAAATCAATTATTGTTGAATTGCGCTACGCAAGTCAACTTTATTGTAGTCGTTGCTACCCATTGGTTCATTAATTGCTTTGCGAAGGTCTACTACGTGCTCATCAGCAGCAGTTGGTTCTTCGCTCGCTTTGTTTTTAACGGTTTCTTTAGCAGCGAACCAAATTGTTTCGTTCATGTAGTGACGAAGTTCTTCGTTAGATACATGTTCTTGCTCTTGAGCAAGGATATCCAAGATTGCATCTTCTAATGCTTGTGCTTCGTCGTCAGTCATAGGACCGCCAACTTGTTTTTGATGTTGTACAACTTCGTTAATACGATCTACCATACCGCGCAATACGTTGTAACCATAGCTATTTACGAAGCCATCTTTTTCATTGTATTTAGGTGTTTCAAAGTATTCGTATTCGTTTTTGTTGCGGTTTTCACCGTTCCAGTTCAAAGCTGTTTCAAAGCCATGTACGCGACCAAGAGAGTGCGTACGGAAGTAATCAGCATAGTTATGTTTATCTTTGGAATGTAACCATTTTTTATCTGCTTTAGTTAATTGCTCATGATTGTCGCGTTTAGCTTCAGCTAAAGCGATTTTTTGTTCAGCATTTTCCCATGCTTTCACGTAATCATGAAGGGATTGTACTACTTGTGGGCTAGCCACAGGTACCAATACAACATTGCTCAAACCAGGTGCGGATGCAGGGTTTGGCAAGATCAAGTTGTCATCATATGTTGGTGCGCTTGCTGCGTGACCAGTGATGGATGCTGCGCTCATTAAAAGTGCCGCTGTGAAAGCAAGCATTGTAGATTTTTTCATATCTATTCCTCTTTTCATAGTCGAATTAATGTGCTGGTCCAGGGCTCCCGAAGGAACCCTTACCAGTTGTATCCATACCTAGGATTAGATTCCTAGTTTTTTGAAAGTTTTCTGAAAGTGTAACTAATTACATACCCATTTTCGCCATCATTGCAGCCATTTGAGCTTTCAATACTTCTACTTCACTTTGTAGACCAGCGTTTTGAGCTTTAATTTGTTCGTTTTCATATTTCAAGTCGGATACTTCACCTTTTAATCCGGCGTTTTGAGCTTTCATTGCTGCCATTTCAGTTTGTACTGCGTATGCAGAGCTGATAGGGCCTTTGCGGTAGCGATCTGCTACAGCTGCTTCAGCATCTCTGTTACCAACTTTCCAAGTTACACCAGCGTTTGCCATCATGTGGCTAGAACCGCCAGCCCAGGACAAGCCGCCATGGAACATTGTGGACTCGTTTTTGTAATGAGCTACGCCCACTGCAATCGCGGAGTTACCACGGTAGTTACCGTAACCAGCCATGATTTGAGTTGGTTCCAATGGATCGTATTGCATAGGTTTCAATGCGGACAATGCTGCACCTTGAGCACCTACACGACCGATTTCTTCGTTCAATTGATCAACGCGAGGGTCAACTGCGCCTTTTACGGAAAGGTCGTAGTTTAAGCCGCCATCAGCAGTTTCAGTTTTCTTCAATACTACGGATTGGTCATCAGATGTCAATGTAGTACGGGAATCTTTCAACTGTTTAACGTTTACTGCATCAGTATCATTAGTGCCACGTTGAACATTAGTGATTTTGTTGCCACCCATGTTGAGGTTGCCACCAGTGATATTTACAGTATCTCCACCGAAGGATACTTTAGGACCATTGGAGTTATTGGAAATGGAAGTGATGTTAGTGAGGTCACCTTTTACGTCGAAGGATACTTTACCGTTCGCATCAGTGTGAGCAGTAGTATTTACGCCGTTAGAGAAGTCTAAACCTTCAGATAACATTACTGTTCTAGCGTTGCCACCATTTTCTTTGTAAGTCAATGGAATTTGTTTAGCTGCTTCCTTACCATTGAAGTTAACTTGGTAGTTAGTTGTATGGTTAGTAGCATTTGGTTGAACGTCTACAGTGATCGCTTTGTTGTCACCTGTTACAGTAACTGCTTCACGAGCTGCGTCTTTAACGTCATTTTTATCTACAGATACTTCGTATGTTGCACCAGCTGCACCGAATGTATCGCCAGCTTTAGGAGCTACTTTAGCGATGTTATTAGCATCAGCTTTAGCTTGTACTTTTTCAGTAGATTTTTTAGCTGCTTCTTGTTGAACAAGTTTCAATTGTTCTTCAGTTGCGGCACGACCTTTAGTTGCGAAGTCAGCGGAATCAAGAGTTTTGTTAGTTAAGCCAGTAATGTCACCAGTTTTACCATCAAGCTTGATTGTGTTTTTGCCAGCTACGTTAACGACTTGGTCACCTTTGAATTCTAATTTGCCGTCGCCTTCGTTGTTAGTGATGGAAGTGATTTTGTTCAAATCGCCTTCAACATTAACTTTGTAAGGGTTAGCTTTAGAACCGTCACCAGTCACTTTAGTATTTTGACCGTCAACAAGGTTAGTTTTAGCTGCTTTCAATTGACGTACGTTAACCGCATCAGTATCGTTTACACCATCTTCAACGTTAGTAATTTGTTTATTACCAGCATTGATGCCGTCTTTAGTTACGGATGGGCCGTTGTTGATTACCAAGCCACCATCAGTGATCTTAGTATCGCCAATTGTTACGGAACCTTTATTAGTAAGATCTACATTGTTGCTCAATGCATATTCTACTTTAGCACCATTAGCGTCGCTAGTTTGTTTTACAGTGAGGTTTTTACCGCCGGAGAATTCAACAGTTTTACCATCAGTAATTTTCTTAGCTGCTGTTTCAGAATCAGCAGTAGTATTACCAGAAGATTTAACGTTGAAGCTGTTCATTGTACCAAGGCCAGCACCGCTAATTGTCATTTCACCATTAGCAGATTTGGATACTGTGATACCGTCAGCACCTTTAACATTTACTTTGCCGCCGTTAGCTGGAACATCTGTGCCATTAGCTTGGATTGTCCAAATATCGTCAGTGTTAGCAATTGTTTTGTCGCCGTATTTAATGCGGTCCCCATCTTTCTTAATTGTTGTGTAATTATCAGGTGTGCCTAAGTGGATTTCCTTAGTTTGGATGGAGTCGATACCTTTGATGTTTTTATTCAAGCGAATGTTCAAAGTATCGTTACCATCAGCAGTTACAGCGATGTTACCTGCAGCAGATTCAAATGTTTTTTCTTGCTCTTCAGTAACGCCTTCACCTTTAACTTTAACTGTGGAGTTAAGTTTATTTTTGTTTACAACGCTTTCGTTGTTACCAGTGAATTTCAAGCCGTCATCAGTAGTAGCAACTTCGTGTTTGTTGTTGTTGCTATCTTCGTAAACGATACGAGTCATACCGTTAGTACCGTTTTTACCGTCTACGCCATCTTGACCGTTAGCACCTTTGAAAGTAAGACCATCTTTGCCGTCTTTACCATTCAAGCCGATAGAGCCGTCTTTACCGTTGATTACAACAGCAGAACCGTCTTTACCGTTTACACCGATCTTACCGTCAACACCTGGTTTACCATCTTTACCATCATTACCAACTTTGATATCGTCGGACAATGCATAGTTGTAAGTATGGTTGCCAGTTACTTTATCAACGATTTGTTCAACAGTTAAGTTTTTACCTGCACCGAAGTTTACAGTTGTGCCAGGTTTTACGATTGTTGCACTGTGATCGCCTACTGTGTTACCAGTAACGTCACCTTTCCAACCGGAGTTGTTGATTGTATCTACTACAGTTTTAACTGTTGCGATACCATTTTCACCATCTACGCCTGGTTTGCCGTCAACGCCGTCTTTCACTTTACCAAGTGTTACGTCGTATTTAACAACACCGTTTGCATCAACGGAAGCTTTAGTGTAGTTACCGTCAACGAAGTTCAAGCCTTCAGACAATTTAACTTTTTGTTTAGCACCGCCGTTAGCTGTGTAGTTAAGTTCAGCATCGCCAAGGTTAGTTGCTTTTGCATTTACTGTGTAAATGTTTTGACCATCAGCACCAATTGTTTTATCAACTGTTACGTTGTCACCAGCTTTAACTTCTGTCTTAGCGGATTTCAATTGTTTTACGTTAACTGCGTCAGTGTCATTTACGCCAGCTTTCACGTTAGTGATGTTCAAGTCACCAGCATTGATACCACCTTTAGTAATGGATGGACCATTGTTGATTACCAAACCACCGTCAGTGATCTTAGTATCGCCAATTGTTAAGGAACCTGCTGGAGTCAAGTTGATGTTTTGAGCCAATTGAACTTTCAATTTGCCATCTACGTTGTTCACGCCGATGTTGTTTTCAGTCAATTTAGTGCTGTCCGCACCGCCAGTGATATCCAATGTTTGGTTCAATTTCTTAGCGATAACTTTAGTGGAGTCAGTTTGACCATTGTCGCCAGCATATTTCATGCCGTCGTCAGTAGTTGCCACTTCGTGTTTATTGTTGTTTTTGTCTTCGTATACGATACGAGTCATGCCGTCTTGACCGTTTTTACCGTCAACGCCGTCTTGACCGTTAGCGCCTTTAATAGTAAGACCGTCTTTGCCGTCTTTACCATTGAGGCCGATGGAACCATCTTTACCGTTGATTACAACAGCGGAACCATCTTTACCGTTTACGCCGATTTTACCATCAACACCGTCTTTACCATCTTTACCGTCGTTACCAACTTTGATGTCATTAGACAATGCATATGTATAAGTTTGTTCACCAGTTGCATTATCGATTTTTTGAGTAATTGTCAAATTATCGCCTGCTGCGTAGGATACAGTTTTACCGTTGCCTACAGCTGTTACAGCGTGGTTACCAACTACATTACCTTTCGCATCTGTGGAGAAGGAGTAGCCGTCTTTGATTTGATCTGCCAAACCAGACAAGTCGATTTTCGCGATTGTACCAGCTTGGTTAGCACCATTGCCATCGTTATATTTCAATGTAACGGATTTGCTTGCTGCATCGTAAGAGTAAGATGTAGTAGCTTCACCTGCACGATTAGATTGAGTTGGTGCAATGTGTAAGTCGTTAGCTTTAGAAATACGAGTTACGTCGCCAATGTTAGCTGCGTTATCGATTACATCGCCGCCAGATTTAAGGTTAGTGATGTTGTTGCCACCCATGTTCACGTTGCCGCCATCGAATTTGAATTCGTTGCCGCCAATTGTCATAGTTGCAGGGCCATCGTTCTTAATGGAAGTGATGTTTTTCAAATCTTTGTTCAATTGAACTTCGAGAGTATCAGTACCATCAGCTTTTACGTTGATGTTACCAGAAGCGCTCTTGAAGGATGTAGAAGTTGTTTTATCTACGCCTTCACCTTGAACTTTAACAAGGCTGTTCAATTTGTTTTTATTTACAACATCAGTGTTGTTACCAGTGAATTTCAAGCCGTCATCAGTAGTAGCAACTTCGTGTTTGTTGTTGTTTTTGTCTTCGTATACGATACGAGTCATGCCGTCTTGGCCGTTTTTACCGTCTACGCCGTCTTGGCCGTTAGCACCGCGGATAGTAAGACCGTCTTTACCATCTTTACCATTGAGGCCGATGGAGCCGTCTTTACCGTTGATCACAACAGCAGAGCCGTCTTTACCGTTTACGCCGATTTTGCCGTCAACGCCGTCTTTGCCATCTTTACCGTCGTTACCAACTTTGATGTCATCGGACAATGCGTATTCAACTTTAGCGCCGTCTTCGTTGCTAGTTTGTTTTACAGTCAAGTTTTTACCTGCTGTCATTTCAACTGTTTTACCATCAGTGATAGTTTTTGCAGCTGTTTCAGAATCAGCAGTTGTGTTACCAGCAGCTTTCACATTCCATGTGGATTGAGCAGCACCTGGAGCTACGTGTAAGTCATAAGTAACTTGGTTACCGTTTTCAGTTTTGTTGATTGTTACAGATTTATCGTTAGATGTAACTACTGTACGAGAATCTTTCAACTGTTTAACGTTAACTGCATCGTTATCGTTTACACCAGCTTTTACATTAGTAATGTTCAAGTTACCAGCATTGATGCCACCTTTAGTGATGGAAGGACCATTATTAATAGTCAAACCACCATCGTTTACAACAGTGTCACCAATAGTTAAGGAACCAGATGGAGTCAAGTTTACGTTATTGTTAAGATCGTATTTAACTACGCCATCAGCAGCTACGGAAGCTGTTGTGTTGGAACCATTCGTGAAGTTCAAACCTTTATCCAATGTAACTTTTTGGTCGTTAGAGCCATTCGCTTTGTATGTCAAAGGAATTTGTTTAGCAGCTTTATCGCCATCGAATGTTACTTGGTAAGTTGTGTTATGGTTTGTTTCATCTTGAACAGGTGTAACAGTGATTGGGTTATTAGTATTGTTGCCATTGTTTACAGTAACTGCTTCACGAGCTGCATCTTTAACAGCATTACGGGAAACATTTACTTCGTATTTAGCATTTGCATCACCAGTTTGTTTACCGTCAGCTACAGTGATGTCAGCAATGTTAGTATCGCCTGCAGCAGCAGATTTTTTAACTACGCTTTCAACAGCAGCTTTATCGCCTGTTGGCAAGTTGCTCAAGTCGATTTTAGCTGTTTTGTTCACTGCATTATCATTGCCATCAACATATTCCAATGTAACTGTTTTATCAGCGTTCACTGTGTATGTTTTGTCTTTGATATGAATGTCGTTAGCTTTGGAGATACGTTTAACGTCGCCAATGTTAGCAGCGTTATTAATCACATCGCCACCAGATTTAAGGTTAGTGATGTTGTTGTCGCCCATGTTCACGTTGCCGCCATCGAATTTGAATTCGTTGCCGCCAATTGTAAAAGTAGCAGGACCTTCGTTTTTAATAGTCTTGATGTTAGTCAAGTCACCAGCTAAACCGTATTCAACTTTAGCGCCGTCTTCGTTGCTAGTTTGTTTTACAGTCAAGTTTTTACCTGCTGCCATTTCAACTGTTTTACCATCAGTGATAGTTTTAGCAGCTGCTTCGGAGTCAGCAGTTGTATTACCAGTGGATTTCACATTCCATACGGATTGTGCAGCACCTGGAGCTACATGTAAGTCATAAGTAACTTGGTTACCGTTTTCTGTTTTGTTGATTGTTACAGATTTATCGTTAGAAGTTACTACTGTACGAGAGTCTTTTAATTGTTTTACGTTAACTGCATCAGTATCGTTTACACCAGCTTTTACATTTGTAATGTTCAAGTTACCAGCGTTGATACCAGTTTTAGTAACAGATGGACCACCAGTGATAGTTAAGCCACCATTGTTGATCATTGTATCGCCAATAGTCAAGGAACCTGCTGGAGTCAAGTTGATGTTTTGAGCCAATTGAACTTTCAATTTACCATCTACGTTGTTCACGCCGATGTTGTTGTCAGTCAATTTAGTTGTATCTGCACCACCAACGATATCCAATGTTTGGTTCAATTTCTTAGCGATTACTTTAGTTTTATCTGCGCCTTGTGCATCATCGCCAGCATATTTCATGCCGTCATCTAACGTAGCCACTTCGTGTTTATTGTTGTTTTTGTCTTCGTATACGATACGAGTCATGCCGTCTTGGCCGTTTTTACCGTCTACGCCGTCTTGGCCGTTAGCACCGCGGATAGTAAGACCGTCTTTACCATCTTTACCATTGAGGCCGATGGAGCCGTCTTTACCGTTGATCACAACAGCAGAGCCGTCTTTACCGTTTACGCCGATTTTGCCGTCAACGCCGTCTTTGCCATCTTTACCGTCGTTACCAACTTTGATGTCATCGGACAATGCGTATTCAACTTTAGCGCCGTCTTCGTTGCTAGTTTGTTTTACAGTCAAGTTTTTACCTGCTGCCATTTCAACTGTTTTACCATCAGTGATAGTTTTAGCAGCTGCTTCGGAGTCAGCAGTTGTATTACCAGTGGATTTCACATTCCATACGGATTGTGCAGCACCTGGAGCTACATGTAAGTCATAAGTAACTTGGTTACCGTTTTCTGTTTTGTTGATTGTTACAGATTTATCGTTAGAAGTTACTACTGTACGAGAGTCTTTTAATTGTTTAACGTTAACTGCATCAGTATCGTTTACGCCTGCTTTCACATTTGTAATGTTCAAGTTACCAGCGTTGATACCAGTTTTAGTAACGGATGGACCGTTTTTAATTGTTAAGCCACCATCGTTAACAATAGTGTCACCAATTTTTAAGGAACCATTTGGAGTCAAATCAATGTTGTTGGACAATGCATATGTGTAAGTATGTTCACCAGTTGCAGCATCGATATCTTGTTTTACAGTTAAGTTATCGCCTGCAGCGTAGGAAACAGTTTTACCATTGCCAACAGCTGTAACAGCGTGGTTACCAACTACATTGCCTTTAGCATCTGTGGAGAAGGAGTAACCATCTTTGATTTGATCAGCCAAACCGGACAAGTCGATTTTCGCCACTGTACCAGATTGGTTAGTACCGTTACCATCGTTATATTTCAATGTTACAGATTTGCTTGCTGCATCGTAAGCGTAAGATGTAGTAGTTTCACCTTGACGGTCAGAAGATGTTGGAGCAATGTGCAAGTCGTTAGCTTTGGAAATACGAGTTACGTCGCCAATGTTAGCTGCGTTATTCACTACATCGCCACCAGATTTAAGGTTAGTGATGTTTTGGTCACCCATGTTGATAGGGCCACCAGTGATGTTGATGGAGTTAGGACCGAATTCCATTTTTGGACCATTTGTAGTATTGGAAATGGAATTGATATTAACTAAATCTTTATTCACATCGTATTTAACAACGCCTTCAGCATCTACAGACGCTGTTGTGTTTTTACCATTTGTGAAGTTCAAACCTTTATCCAATGTAACTTTTTGGTCGTTTGTGCCATTCGCTTTGTAAGTCAAAGGAATTTGTTTAGCAGCTTTGTCGCCATCGAATGTTACTTGGTATGTAGTATTATGATTTGCTTCATCTTGTACAGGTGTAACAGTGATAGGGTTGTTAGTTGTATTTGTAGTATTTACAGTTACTGCTTCACGAGCTGCATCTTTTACGTCGTTACGGGATACGTTTACTTCGTAAGTTGCGCCTGCATCACCGAAGTTTTCACCAGCTTTAGGGGAAACTTTAGCAATGTTTTTATCGCTAGAACCAGCTACGTCTGCTTTAGCTTGTACTTTTTCAGTAGAAGCTGCCGTAGGTTTTACGTTGTTTACATCTACAGTGTAGATAGTTTTTGTGCTACCATCTGCATTGTTAACTACTGTGCTTGTTACTTTCGCAGCGTTTTTACCTTGAACTTCAACTGTACTGTTCAATTTGTTTTTAGCGCTGTCGGACAAGTCAGCCACTACATCGGAACCAGAAGCAGTTGTTTTAATGTACTCACCATTGTTAGCACCTACAACGCCGAAGCTCAAGCCGCCTTGTTTGTTCAATTTTTGTAATTCAGTAGCGCCTGTGTTACCAGTCAAACCAACTGTGTTATTGAACTTGTTATTAACAATGTTCAATTGTTCTTCAGTTGCAGCACGACCTTTTTTAGCGAAGTCAGGAGCATCTAAAGTTACGTTAGTTAAACCAGTAATGTCACCAGCTTTAGCATTAATTGCAATGTTGTGATCACCTGCTACGTTTACAGTTTGGTTACCACCAAATGCAATTTTGCCATCGCCAGCTTTGTTAGTGATGGATGTAATGTCTGTTAAATCACCTTCAACGTCTACTTTGAAAGTTTTAACGCCATTTACGTCACGGTGAGAAGCAGTTGTGTTCTTACCGTTTTCCATGTCGATAGCTTCTTTAGCAAGGTTTTTAATGACAGTCTTACCACCATTGTTGATGTTGGAAAGATCTTGTTTAGCAATACCTGTGATAACAGCAGTTTCGTTAGGAACGTCTTTGTTGTTACCATCAACGTATGTCATTGTTACTTTGCCGTTGTTATCAACTGCGTATTCACCTGGCTTAATGTGTTTATCATTAGCTTTGGAGATACGGATAACGTCGCCAATGTTAGCAGCGTTGTTGATTGTATCGCCACCAGATTTAAGGTTAGTGATGTTGTTATCACCAAGATCCAAATTACCACCAGTGATGCTGATGTTGTCACCACCAAAGTGCATTGTAGGACCACCATTGTTAGTGATAGATGTAATTTCTTTAAGGTCCTTATTCAAGGAATATGTATAGGTTTGTTCACCAATAGATGTTTGAATATCTTGCTTAACTGTTAAGTTCTTACCAGCTGCGTAGTTAACTGTAGTACCGCTTTGAACTTTTGTAGGTGTTGCTTGACCATCAAGTTTACCACCGTTAGCTGTAGCATTTGTTAAGAAGTCATATTTAGCAGCTGTGTCAGCAGCGTTGATTGTGTAAGTAGTTCTACCATCAACAGTTACTTCGTTAACAGTAACGTTTTTACCAGCTTTCACCATGCCTTTGTCATCAAAGCCTACAGTGATTTTGGAGTCTTTCGCACCGTCATGAGCCGCTACAGTAGATACACGACCTGTACCGATTACGTTTAATTTACCGCCATCAGTTAAGAAGTCACTCTTACCAGTGTTACCAGTTACAGCAACGCCAACGTTTTTCAATTGAGCTACGTTAACAGCGTCAGTGTCTGCAGTACCTGCAGCAAGACCAGTTAATTGACGAGTCATTTGTTGACCATTGCCGATGGATACAGCAGCTGTAGTAGCTGTTTGTACGTTACCAGTCAATGGTGCGTATTTACGTTCATGAGGATCGGATGGGTTGTAGCCAAGCACACCTTTATCTGTTGTTGTAACAGAGTGATCACCGAGAGCTACACCATTAGCAATGTTAGCATTAGTTTCATTACCTAATGCAACAGCACCTTGTTTTGTCGCTTTAGAAAGGCGACCTTCAGCAATTGCATAATCGCCAGTTGCAGATGCTGCTGCACCTTGTGCAATAGAGGATGCACCGGTAGAAGTTGTTCTCATACCGATAGCAATAGAGTTTTCACCAGATGCTGTGATGCGATTAGATGTTTTACCACTTTGACCGATAGCAATGGAGTTATTACCAGAAGCATCAGCACGTGCACCAATTGCAGTAGCACCAGAGCCAGTTGCATTAGTTTCACGACCAATAGCAATTGTATCTAAGTGAGTAGCGGTATTGTCTCGACCAATTGCGATTTGGGAGTTCTCATCACGGGTTTCAGGATGATTTGCACCACCATTTGTAGAATCAACCATGTTGTTCTTACCAATAGCAACACCACCCATAGTTTTTGCATCATTATACTGACCAATTGTAATCGTATCTGCCACACGGGATGTATTTGTAGAGCCGATGGCAACAGAGTTTTGACCATTTGCATTATTGCTATAACCAGCAGCAAAAGAACCTGCACCAGAAGCGTTTGTATACACGCCCATAGCAGAAGCACTTGTACCTGTAGCACTGGAGTAACTACCAATTACTGTAGAGTACTCACCTGCTTTTTTAGGTGTTGTTTGATTAGTACCTTTTGTATAGTTTTGGTTATTATAGTTACCAACAGCAACAGAAGATGTTGCATTAGCATTATTTTTATTACCTAATGCTACAGTAGCACCAGCACGCGCTTCGTTACCAGCACCGATCGCTGTAGCTGCACCGCCATTAGCATAGTTTTCATTACCAATAGCTAAGCCAGAGTTACCATAGGCTTGGTTATTAGCACCAAGAGCTGTAGTACCTTCATTGTCATCAGTTGTATTTTGATAACCAACAACGATAGAGTTAACACCAACACTATTATTAGGTCTAGCATTAGCCGCAATATTAACTCGGCTGTGCTCTGTATTTACACTACCATCTGGACTTCTGTACGCTTCAACAGGTGTACCCATATGAGCGCCTGCACCAACAAGTGCCAAACCAGCTAATACGCTAGCCAATACTTTTTTCTTGCCGTTATTATTTTTTGCAGTTTCAGGAACTACTACATAGCAGCCTTTAGATTTGCTATAAACGACTTTAAAAACCTTATTCATAGAAACTATGAACCCCTTTCTCTCTTATAAAGAAAACACTAAATGCCTTATTTATACACTTTTTGTTTCATGAATGGTTTATGACACACGTTCACATACTATTCATTAAGATATTTATATAATATCAATTTATAAACTAAATGTAAATAGAAATTCCTCATATTATTAAAATAAATTTTATATTTCTAAATAAATTAAACTGGGATCATGCTCTATGAGAATATTTCTACTCATCCGCATAAAATAAGGGTTTTATATATAATGGTATTATATATAATATAATACATTTAATATATAAAACCCAAAAACTAAGATATTCAGTTTATATTTATCCTGAAACTGTACAGTAATTTTAATATCGTCTTCATTCAATCTATATAAACACTTTAAATAAAATGAAGAGAAAGACCTTTATTATGGCACTTCTTCATAATCAACAAGAAAAAGGTAGTTAATATAAGCAGTCTATTATTTTATAATTGTTTATATTTGTACAGCTATTAAGCCTTAAGTAAGGACAACAATAGATAAACGCAAAAAAAACAACGCCATCCTTTCGGATGGCGTCGTTTCGCATAAGGATTGCGTGCCCTAGTCGGGGGTCCAGGGAACATCATGGCCCTCAAACATTCGCCGTAGAGGGCCGTATGTAGTTGTTCATTATTACACTGCGCATCACACATCAATTTCCTAAAACATTCTATATCGTTTATGCCGAGCCACTAGTGAACTAATGATTTATAGTTAAAATTTACAACGACCTTATTATTGAATCGCAGCACGCAAATCTACTTTTTTAGTTTCTTGGTTTGCTGGACGATTAATAGCTTCGCGAAGGTTTACTACGTGTTCATCTTGAACTGTAGGCTCTTCACTTGCTTTATTTTTTACAGTTTGTTTAGCAGCGAACCAAATTGTTTCGTTCATGTAGTGACGAAGTTCTTCGTTAGATACATGTTCTTGGTCTTGTGCCATTACATCCAAAATAGCATCTTCCAATGCTTGTGCTTCGTCGTCAGTCATAGGACCGCCAACTTCTTTTTGTTTTTGGATGATTTCGTTAATACGATCTGTCATGCCGCGCAATACATTGTAACCATAGCTGTTAGTGAAGCCATCTTTTTCATTGTATTTAGGCATTTCAAAGTATTCGTATTCGTTTTTGTTACGGTTTTCACCATTCCAGTTCAAGAACACTTCTTGACCATGTACACGACCGATGGAATGTGTACGGAAGTAGTCAGCATAGTTGTGTTTGTCATAGGAATGTAACCATTTTTTCTCAGCTTTTGTCATACGCTCATGGTTTTCGTATTTCACTTTAGCTTTTGCGATGTTGATCTCCGCATTTTGCCAAGCTTTTACATAGTCATGAACAGCAGCCACTGTTTGTGGGCTAGCCACAGGAACCAATACTACGTTGCTCAATGCAGGCGCAGATACTGGGTTACGTAAAATTAAATTATCATCATATGTTGGAGCGGATTGTGCACCTACAACACCTGTAGAAATAACAAGAGCCGCTGCACAAGCAAGTAATGTAGATTTTTTCATTCTATATTCCTCTTTTCTATCGTTAGATTATGGTGAAAGTATCTTTCACACGTATTACACGTTCATATCTGAAAGCACTGCTTTCATAAACCATAGGGAGAGGTAAGCGCTACGCTAGGTAGCGCATACCATCCTAAGTTCATTCAGTTCTTACTCTCTCAAATGATTACATACCAAGTTTTGCCATCATTGCAGCAATTTGAGCTTTCATTTGTTCGTTTTCAGCTTTCAAATCAGATACTTCTGTTTTTAATCCAGCGTTTTGTGCTTTAACGGATGCCATTTCTTGTTGCATTGCATAAGCGGAGCTGATAGGGCCTTTGCGGTAACGATCTGCTACAGCAGCTTCGCTATCACGGTTGCCAACTTTCCAAGTTACACCAGCGTTTGCCATCATGTGACGGGAACCACCAGCCCAAGCTAAGCCTGCATGCATCATTGTGGACTCGTTTTTGTAATGAGCAACGCCCATTGCAATAGCGGAGTTACCACGGTAGTTACCATAACCAGCCATGATTTGAGTTGGTTCTAATGGATCGTATTGGATAGGTTTCAATGCTGCAAGAGCTGCGCCTTGTGCACCTACACGACCGATTTCATCAGTTAACTCATCGAAACGAGGGCTTGCACCAGTAGACAAGTCGTATACTTTAGCACCATCAGTGCTTTCAGATTCACGAACACCTACAGTACCATCAGTAGATTTAACGATAGTACGGGAGTCTTTCAATTGTTTCAAGTTAACCGCATCGCTATCGTTAGTACCTTTACCAAGGTTAGTAATTTTGTTACCACCCATGTTGAGGTTACCACCAGTTACGGAAAGATCACCAGCGTTGAAGTTCAATGCAGGGCCATTTTCGCTGTTTTTGATGGAGTTGATGTTTTTAAGATCTTTGTTCATCTTAACAGTTAATGTATCGTTACCATCAGCTACTACGTTGATGTTACCAGCAGCGGATTTGAATGTAGCGGATTCAGCAGCAGTTACGCCTTCACCTTGAACTTTAACAAGTGTATTCAACGCATGTTTGTTTTCAGTACCAGTGTTGTTGCCAGTGAATTTCAAGCCATCGTCCATAGTTGCCACTTCACGTACGATATCTTTGCCGTCTTTACCTTTAATAGGTTTGCCGTCTTTATCTTGTGGAGTGTAAACGATACGTTGAGATTTATCAGTGCCATTTTCTGGGTTTACTAATGTTTGTTTACCGTCTTTAGTGGAGATATCAACAGATTTACCGTTGCTACCGTCAGCACCTTTAGGACCAGTCAAGCCAATGTGACCTACGCCGTCTTTACCAGCGATGGATACAGCGTCTTTACCGTCTTTACCGATGGAAACTTTACCGTCAACACCGTTAGCACCGTCTTTACCGGAGATGGATACGCCATCTTTACCAGCTACGCCATCTTTACCAGGAACGCCAATGGAGTTCAAGCCGTTAAGATCTTTATCAAGACCGATTACAACTTTACCATCTTTAGTCATAGTTTTGATGTTGGAACCGCTGTAGTTATTATCAGCTTTAGTACCTTCGCCAACGATTTCAAGTTTTTCACCCAAGTTTTTGTGGATATCAGCACCAGATTGAGCACCGAAGTTCAAGCCTTTGTTGCCGATTGCATCAGCAGCATTTTTAAGGTCAGATACATTTACAGCACCGTTCTTAGTATTGTTGTCACCAGCAGCTGCATCAATCTTATCTAAGAATGTATTGCCAGCTTTATCCGCGATGGAGGAACCAACATTGTTCAACTTAGTAGGAGCTGTAGTAGAGTCACCTGCACTATTCATGGAAGCGATTACATCACCAGCATTTACAACAGTACCAGAACCATCTTTAGCTGTGTTGAAAGTACCATCTGGTTGTTTGTAAACTTTAGTGCCATCTTGTTTAGTGTATACCACTGGAAGTTGAGCGTTGTTTACAACACCTTGGCTATTGATCTTGATATCATAAGCATGACCTTTAGTAGGGTCAGTGTTAGTATCAGTTACAGAGATAGAACCATCAGAAGATTTAACAGTTGTTACCTTATCTTTTAATTGTTTAACGTTTACAGCATCTGTATCGTTTTCACCAGCTTTAACGCCTGTAATTGTTTTATTACCAGCATCAATACCAGTTTTAGTTACAGATGGACCACCAGTAATAGTCAAACCATCGTTGTTAACTGTAGTATCGCCAATTTTTACGGAACCATCTTTAGTAAGATCAAGGTCTTTAGACAATTGAACTTTCATTTTACCATTGTCGTTGTTTACGCCAATGTTATTATCAGTCAATTTAGCTTTATCAGCACCACCAACGATATCTACTACGTTGTTAAGATGTTTCTTAATAACTTTAGTTGGATCAGCTTGACCGTCGTCACCAGCGAACTTCATGCCATCATCGTGAGTTGCTACTTCATGTTCGTTACCGTCTTTGTCTTGGTATACGATACGAGTCATAGTTTCACCAGGTTGGCCGTCAACACCTGGAACACCATCTTTTACAGTGATGTCAGCAGTTGCATTTTTACCATCTTTACCAGCAGGGCCAGTCAAACCAATGTGACCTACGCCATCTTTACCGGAGATAGATACTGCATCTTTACCGTCTTTACCGATACCAACTTTACCGTCAACGCCGTTAGCACCATCTTTACCAGTGATAGATACACCGTCTTTACCATCAACGCCATCTTTACCTGGAACGTTAACAGATTCTAAACCTTTAAGGTTTTTATTAAGACCGATTTCAACAGTAGTATTACCGTCTTGATCTTGTGCGATATTAGTTCTAATGTTATTAGTGCTGTATTTGTCTGCAAAGTTTTCGCCATTAGCAAGAGCACCTGTACCAGCAATAGTTACTTTAGAACCAAGTTTGTTTGTCTTAGGATCTGCGTTATTTGCATCAAATACAAGACCTTTGTCGATCAATGCGTCAGCTGTGTTTTTAAGGTCAGTTACGTTTACCGCACCGTTCTTAGTTTTGTTATCAGCAGCTGCTGCATTAATTTTGTCTAAGTAAGTGTTGCCAGCTTGATCAGCGATAGAGGAACCTACGTTGTTCAACTTCATAGGATCTGTTGTGGAATTGCCACCATTGTTCATGGATGCAATTACATCAGCAGGTTGAACTGTAGTACCAGTACCATCAGGGTTAGTGTTGAAAGTAGTAGCACCAGTTGCAGGATCTACAATTTTGTAAAGTTTGTTGCCATCTTTATCAGTGTAAACCACTGGAGTTTGAGCATTTTCAACTACAGATTGGTTATTGATAGTGATGTCATATTGGTGACCTTTAGCTGCATCATAAGTTGCAGATGTAGGATCGTTTTTATCAACTACTTTAATGGAGTTGTTGGAAGACTCAACAGTTGTAACTTTGTCTTTCAATTGTTTAACGTTTACAGCATCTGTATCGTTTTCACCAGCTTTAACGCCTGTAATTGTTTTATTACCAGCATCAATACCAGTTTTAGTTACAGATGGACCACCAGTAATAGTCAAACCATCGTTGTTAACTGTAGTATCGCCAATTTTTACGGAACCATCTTTAGTAAGATCAAGGTCTTTAGACAATTGAACTTTCATTTTACCATTGTCGTTGTTTACGCCAATGTTATTATCAGTCAATTTAGCTTTATCAGCACCACCAACGATATCTACTACGTTGTTAAGATGTTTCTTAATAACTTTAGTTGGATCAGCTTGACCGTCGTCACCAGCGAACTTCATGCCATCATCGTGAGTTGCTACTTCATGTTCGTTACCGTCTTTGTCTTGGTATACGATACGAGTCATAGTTTCACCAGGTTGGCCGTCAACACCTGGAACACCATCTTTTACAGTGATGTCAGCAGTTGCATTTTTACCATCTTTACCAGCAGGGCCAGTCAAACCAATGTGACCTACGCCATCTTTACCGGAGATAGATACTGCGTCTTTACCGTCTTTACCAGAAATACCAACTTTACCGTTGTTACCATCTGTACCAGCTGCGCCTTGAGGGCCAGTGATTGTTACACCGTCTTGACCGTTAACGCCATCTTTACCGTTAACAACTACTTTATCCAAGTTAGTTAAGTCTTTGTTCAATGCATAAGTGTAAGTTTGGTTACCATCAGCACCGATTTCTTGTTTTATAGTCAAGTTTTTGCCTGCGCCGAAGTTTACAGTTTTGCCGCTTGCTACTGCAGTTTCAGTTGCATTGGAACCGTCTTCAAGGTTACCAGTTGCATTTGTTTTGAAGCTGTAAGGAGTAGATGCTGCTGGGATGTTCAAGTCGGAGAAGTCGATAACTGCTTTAGTATCAGTTACAGCTTTACCGTTGCCATCGTTGTAAGTCAATGTAACTTTCTTAGTACCTGCATCGTATTTGTATACGTTTTCAGTACCGGAAGCTACACCGCCTTTAGCTTCAGTGCTGCCAGCTTTAACTGCTGTAGGAGCGATGTGTAATTCAGAAGCTTTCAAGGAATCATGTGCAGATTTCAATTGGTCTTCTGTAGCTGCTTGACCAGATACGATATTGTTAGGATCGAATGTTTTGTTAGTCAAACCACCGATATTACCAGTTTTAGCGTTCAAGCTGATTGGGTTAGTACCACCAACTGTTACTGTTTCGTTAGGACCGAATGTGAGTTTGCCAGTACCAGCGCCATTTGTGATGGAGTTGATATCAGTTAAGTCACCTTCAACGTTGAGTTTGTATGGATCAGCATCTGTACCAGTACCAGATTTCTTAGTGTTTTTACCGTCTTCAATTTTCGCTAATTTGGCATTTACAGTGTATGTTTTTTGACCTGTAGTTGCATCAGTTGCATCAGTAACAGTTACGTTGTCACCAGCTTCAACTTTAGAACCAAGACCAGTGATTACTTTCTTACCATCATTAGTGATGTTGGAAAGATCGTTTTTAGCGATACCAGTAATTTTAGCTTCTTCGTTAGCTACTGGGTTGCCTTTACCGTCAACGTAAGTCATAGTTACGCTGCCGTCGTTTTGTACAGCATAGCTACCAGGTTTGATGTGTTTTTCATCTTCAAGAGTAGCTACTTCATGAACTTTAGTGTCACCGTCTTTAGTGTATGTAATACGGTCACCATCGTTCTTGATTGTTGTAGTTTTACCAGTTGGATCTTGTAAGCCGATTTCTTTAGTAGTAACTTTGTCAGTTGTTACGCTTGTAAGATCTTTAAGATTTTTATCAAGAGCGTATGCAACTTCTGTATTACCGTTACCGTCGTTAGTTTGTTTAACAGTTAAGTTTTTACCAGCTTGCATTGTAACGGATTTACCGTCTGCAATGTTTTGATCTGTGTCACCAGAATGTGTACCTTCTGTAGCAGAAACTGCACCAGATTTCAAGTTCCAAGTAGATGCGGTGCCAGCAGCTGCATTTACATGCAAGTCATATGTTACTTGGTCGCCATTTGTTGTTTTATTAATTGTTACAGATTTGTCGTTGGAAGTAACAACTGTACGAGCTGCTTTCAATTGATCGTAGTTAATAGCGTCAGTACCATCAGTAGCAGGTGCTACGTTAGTAATTTTTTTGTTACCAGCATCAATACCAGTTTTAGTTACAGATGGACCACCAGTGATAGTTACGCCATCGTTGTTAACTTTAGTGTCACCAATTGTTAAGGAACCGTTTTTAGTCAAATCAACGTCTTTGTTCAAGTCGTATTTAACTACGCCATCAGCTGCTACAGAAGCTGTTGTGTTGGAACCGTTAGTGAAGTTCAAACCTTTGTCCAATTTAACTGTTTGGTCACCAGTACCATTAGCTTTGTATGTCAAAGGAATTTGTTTAGCTGCTTTTTCACCATCGAATTTCACTTCGTATGTAGTGTTATGATTTGCATCATCTTTCACAGGGTTAACAGTGATAGGGTTATTTGTATCAGCTGTGTAGTTACCACCAGTAGTTGTACCACCGTTGTTAACTGTTACTGCTTCACGAGCTGCATCTTTAACAGCATTACGGGAAACATTAACTTCGTATTGAGCATCTGGGTCACCAGAGTTTTTACCATTACCTACAGTGATGTCAGCAATGTTAGTGTCACCAGCTGCGTCAGCTTTTTTAACTACACTTTCAGTAGAGGAAGCACCACCAGGTACAGAAGCATTAGCAACAGCTACTTTATAAACTGTTTTATTAGGATCAGTTGTATCTTTAGTTACTGTTACATTCTTAGAACCAGAAGCTACTTCAACGGTATGGTTCAATTTAGCTTTTGCATCATCGGACAAATCAGCTACTACATCTGTACCAGAAGCAGTTGTTTTGATGTATTGACCGTTGTTAGCACCAACTACACCGAAGCTCAAACCACCAGTTTTGTTCAATTTTTGAGTATCTGTATTACCAGTGTTACCTGCTAATTTAACTGTGTTGTTGAAGCCATCGCTTACTTTTTTCAATTGGTCTTCAGTTGCTGCACGACCGGAAACAATAGTTGGGTTAGTGATATCCCAATCTTTGTTTTGTAAGCCAGTTACATAGCCACCTTTACCATCTAAGGAAATAGGGTTGTTGCCTTCAACTTTTACAACTTGATCACCAGCGAAGGAGATTTTACCAGAACCAGCACCATTTGTGATGGAGGAGATATCTGCCAAGTCGCCTTCTACATTTACTTTGTAAGGAGTAGCTGCTGTACCATCACCTGTTACAGTAGTGTTTTTACCAGCTTCAACTTTAGAAGGATCTGTAGAGCCAGTAGCACCAGTGGAGCTTACTGTATAGATGTCATGACCATCAGTACCTTGAGATTTAGCTACAGTTACGCCTGCACCAGCTTTAACTTCTGTCTTAGCAGCTTTCAATTGTTTTACGTTAACTGCATCAGTATCATCAGTACCAGCATCTACGTTAGTGATTTTTTTGTTACCAGCGTTGATACCTGTTTTAGTTACAGATGGGCCACCAGTGATAGTCAAGCCATCGTTGTTGATTTTAGTATCGCCAATTGTTAAAGAACCACCGTTAGTCAAATCAACGTCTTTGTTCAAGTTGTACTTAACAACGCCATCATTACCGATTTCTGCTGTAGTATTTGTACCGTTTGTAAAGTCTAAACCTTTTTCTAATGTAACTGTTTTAGCGCCAGCATTATTAGCTTTATAGGTCAAAGGAATTACTTTAGCTGCTTTAGCGCCATCGAATGTTACAGCATAAGAAGTGTTGTGGTTAGCAGCATCATCTGTAGGAGTTACAGTGATAGGGCTATCAGTATTACCACCATTATTTACTGTTACTGCTTCACGAGCTGCATCTTTAACTGCATTACGGGAAACATTAACTTCGTATTGAGCATCTGGATCACCAGAGTTTTTACCATTACCAACAGTAACATCAGCAATGTTAGTATCGCCAGTTGCAGCTGCTTTTTTAACTACGCTCTCTGTAGAAGCTGTACCACCTGTCGCAGTAGAGCTTACAGTGTAAACATCTTCACCATTAGCGCCTGTAGTTTTGTTAACAGTTACATTAGTACCTGCTGCTACAACAGTTTTAGCTGCTTTCAATTGTTTTACGTTAACTGCATCAGTATCATCAGTACCAGCATCTACGTTAGTGATTTTTTTGTTACCAGCGTTGATACCAGTTTTAGTTACAGATGGACCACCAGTAATAGTCATGCCACCATTGTTGATTTTAGTATCGCCAATTGTTAAAGAACCATCTTTAGTCAAATCAACGTCTTTATTCAAAGAATATGTGAATTGTTTACCAGCTTGGTCTAATACAATGTTTTTACCAGCGCTGAAAGTAACAGTATCGCCAGGGCTTACTTTTTCAGAAGTAGTGCCGTTTGTAGTACCACCATTGTTAGCGGAAGTTACTTTCCAACCAGAATTGTTGATCGCTTGAGTTACATTGTCAGTTGTAGCAATGCCATTTGTAGTAGGAGCAACCGCTTTACCATCAGCATTAGTAGTAATATTTTCACCTACTTTAGCAGTGATTTTTACACCATTTGCATCAGCAGATGTGGAGATGAATTTGTCATCACCTTTAACTTTCAATGTACCATTATCTAACAATACATCGCCTTTACCAGTGTCACCAGCATATTTCAAGTTAACGCTTCTTAATTGAGCTACGTTAACAGCATCAGTATCATTAGTACCTGCAGCAAGACCTGTAATTTGACGAGTTGCAGTAGCACCATCACCTACGGAAACAGCTGCCAATGTGGATGTTTGTGCAGTACCAGCTA
>OBRJ01000450.1_pt1 | contig 22238 bp, 19 predicted proteins | sample 1494831 | NCBI WGS metagenome assembly OBRJ01 (sample SAMEA3360658, study PRJEB22359) | human gut metagenome | biome: ENVO:urban biome; feature: ENVO:human-associated habitat; material: ENVO:feces | place: Bangladesh | collected 2011
CGCGACAGATTCCCCTTTTTGTCACCTGCGGTGACATCTTCCCCCGGCCGGGGGAAGTCGGCCCTCTCGGGGGAGCAAGCGCTCGCCCGCAGCGCCATGCTTTCGCAGAAAGCGGCGCTGCAAATGCCGTTTTCCGTTACGACCCCATCCGTGAAAATGGGGTTCAGAAACGCCCGCAGGCGTTTCTGAACCCCAAAATTTAAAATAGTTCTTCCGCTGATGATGCGCAAAGCGAACGCGGAGCGCATTTTAAATCCTTAAATCGTTAAATTTAAAAGCATCCCTCAAAAGAGAAAGAGAGTATCATCCCTTATGAAAATTGCGTGTATTTCCCTTGGCTGCCCGAAGAATCAGGTGGATTTGGATGTGATGGTGCACATCCTGCTGTCTGCCGGGCACGAGACCGTGGCCGATCTGGCTGAAGCCGATGTCATCCTTGTGAACACCTGCGGCTTTATCGAGAGTGCCAAGACCGAAGCTATTGAAAACATTCTGGAAGCCTGCGCTTATAAGCAGCAGAACCCGAACCTGAAGGTCATCGTTACCGGCTGCCTTGCCGAGCGCTACCGCAGCCAGATCGAGGAAGAGATCCCCGAGGTGGACGCCGTTGTAGGCTGTGCCTCCAACAAGGCCATTGATACCATCGTGGAGCGGCTGTTCCACGGGGAGAACCATCTGGAAAGCTACGGTGCCAAAAAGGACTTCCCGCTGGGCGGCAAGCGCGTCATCGGCACGCCCGCCCACTATGCGTACTTAAAGATCGCCGAGGGCTGCAACAACCGCTGCCACTACTGCGCTATCCCGGGCATCCGCGGCCCGCTGCACAGCCGCGATATGGCCGACTGCGTTGCCGAAGCCCGCTGGCTGGCCGGTGAAGGCGTGAAGGAGCTTATTGTTGTGGCGCAGGACCCCACCGCCTACGGCGAGGACTGGGGCAAGCCCGGCAGCATCTGTGAGCTGCTGGACAAGCTGAACAAGGTGCCGGGGCTGGAATGGATCCGCATCATGTACGCCTACCCGGAGCGCATCACCGATGAATTTATCGCTGCCATGAAGCGCAACGAGAAGGTGGTGCCCTACCTCGACCTGCCCATCCAGCACTGCAACGATACCATCCTGAAGAATATGAACCGCCGCTCCACCCGCGCGGAGCTGCTGGAGGTGATCGGCAAGCTGCGCCGCGAGATCCCCGGCATCACTCTGCGCACCACCCTCATCGCGGGCTTCCCCGGCGAGACCGAGGAGCAGTTCGAGGATCTGTGCAACTTCGTCAAGGAGGTGCAGTTCGACCGTCTGGGCTGCTTTGCCTACTCTGCCGAGGAGAACACCGTGGCAGCACGGATGGACGGTCAGATCGAGCAGGAGGTCAAGGACAAGCGCGCCGAGCTGGTAATGCAGATCCAGACCGGCATCATGGCGCAGAAGCAGGCCGAAAAGGTAGGCCAGACCGTGCACGTTCTGTGTGACGGCATCGACGAGGAAAACGGTCTGTACCTCTGCCGCACCACCGGCGATGCGCCGGAAGTGGACGGCTGCGTCTGCGTTTCCAGCGAGGAACCGCTGTACCCCGGCCAGTTCTATGATGTGCTGGTAGAGGACAGCGACCTTTACGATCTGTATGGTACAGTCGTAAAATAACGAATTGGAGGATAAAACCTATGAATCTGCCCAATAAACTTACCCTGACCCGCATTATTCTGGTGCCGGTGTTCATGATCTTTGTGTCCCTGACCGGTCTGGACGGCATCGTAGACGGCACTTTCAACCCCACCTTCTACCTGCTGGCCGGTATCGTGTTCGCCGCTGCCAGCTTTACCGACTATCTGGACGGCCATCTGGCACGCAAGTGGCACATGGTCACCGATTTCGGCAAGTTTGCCGATCCGCTGGCTGACAAGCTGTTGACCACCGTGGCCTTCATCTATATGCTGCGGGATGGTGTGTGCAGCCCGGTGGTGCTGTGCATCATTCTGGCGCGCGAGTTTGCGGTGTCCGGTCTGCGCATGGTGGCCGCCGGTGCCAAGGACGGCAAGGTCATCGCCGCCAATATGTGGGGCAAGGTCAAGACTGTGCTGCAGATGCTGAGCATCATCTTCTACTTCTTCGGCACTGCTCTGAGCTACCGCGGTACGGTGGACAGTGTTTCCATCGTGGTAGTAGTCTCTATCGCCCTGTGCTGGCTGGTGGCCGCTGTGACCGCCATCTCCGGCATCAAGTACCTGTGGGACAACCGCAGCTTTATCAACACCGCTAAGTAAAAATGTGGAAAACCAAAGGCCGCTGCACCTCACTGTGCAGCGGCCTTTTGGATATATGGGACGATTTGAAATGGCTTCCGCTGCGCTCTAGCCATGTTTAGCGGAAAAATTATTTTAAATTTCGGGGTTCAGAAACGCCTGCGGGCGTTTCTGAACCCCATTTTCACGAATGGGGTCGTAACTGACAACGGCAGATGCCGCGCTTGCTCCCCCTTGGGGGAGCTGTCGCGCAGCGACTGAGGGGCTATGGATGGAGAAGCGAAAAAAGCGTTAAAGCGATAGCGCCGACTGGCGCAGCGCTAGCTTTTTTGTGCTTCGACTTCTTCTTTAGGATTGTTAAGGGCGTGCAGCCCTTGGCCCGTTGCGGGGTGGGTGGAGTCCAGAGGTAGGGAGGGGGGAGTCGGAACACCCCTCCCTGCCTCTGGCCCAGCGGAGCGTCTTTGCACGCTGAAAGCAAGCAGAAAGTTGCCATAGCGGCAACGCTACATCTGCCGTTTTCCTCCACGACCCTTCTTGTGAAAAAAGATGAACGGGAAAATCCGCAGATTTTCCCGTTCATCAAATATAAAAATAATAATACCGCTATTTATGCGCAGCAACGACGACGACCGCCGCCAGTGGCGGAAACAGGGAGGAGTTGTTGGGGCAGCGGCCAGCAAGACGCGAGTGCCGCCCAAGGCACGATGCGGATGCTGAGAGCCGCAACCCGATAGCGGAGCGCATTAAAATCGTTCACGCCCCGGCAGGTGCATTGTCAGGAAAGCACTGCGCTTTCCTCCACCTTGTCCAGCACTGCCAGCTGCAAGGCGTTCAGCATACTGCGCTGTGCGCCGTAGGTGTCGGCGTAGGAGCTGTTGGCGCTGTCGATCTGCTCCTGTGTGGGGGTGATGTCCAGCTGCTCCGCAATGGCCTGCATTACAAGATCCTGCTTGGCCAGATGCTCAAAGTAGGCATCGGAATCTGCTAGCATCGCGTCGGCATCGGCGTAGCCCTTGGCCTGTGCGTAGGCGTCCAGCTCCATGCCGTACTGGGTGGCAAGCTGAGAGTGGTAGTTCAGGAACATACGGATGTAGTAGTCCGTAATCTGGGTGGGGACTTCTTTAAAGGTGGAATTCGTGAGCAGATAGTCCATCGCGGCGTTGTCCAGATTGTTGGCGTACAGGGCGCTGTCAAAGTACTGGCGCAGGGCGTCTGCGGTGTGCAGGTCGTCGCTGGCGGCAAAATTGGTCTCCACCCACTCGTCGGTCAGGGTGGGCACAACGCTCTGGGTGATGGCGTTCAGGGTCACGCTGAACACGGCCTCCTTGCCGCTGAGGGTGATGGTGTTGCCCTCGGCGTCGGTGGAGTCGCCGTAGCCCTCCGGGAAGGTGACGGTCACATCAAAGACGTCGCCGATGTTGTGACCGATGATCTGATCCTCGAAGCCGTCAATAAAGGTGTGGCTGCCCAGCGTCAGGTCGTAGCCGGTGGCAGTGCCGCCGGTAAAGGCTACGCCATCCACCGCGCCGGAATAGTCGATGTTCACGGTGTCGCCGCTCTGGGCTGCCCGGTCGGTGATGGTCTGGGTGGTGGCGTACTGGTTCAGCAAAGTGTCGATCTGGGTCTGGATCTCGGCTTCAGTGGGCTCGATGTCCGCCTTGGAGAGCGGCAGCGCGGATACATCCTCCGGCAACGTTACATAGTCCAGTGCGCGGATGCCGGTCCAGTGGCCGTTATCGTCCAGCCCTTCGGAGTAATCGAAGCTGGCGTAGTCGAAATCCGACACCTTGCCGTAGATGGACACGCTTGCGCCGGATGCGGCAGAGGATGCCGTGGTGCCGCTCTGCTTTTTGAGTAGCATAAAGCAGGCCGCAGCTACGCACAGCACAGCAGCCACCGCGCACAGCACACACAACAGGATCTTGGTAATGCGTTTCAAAAGAGATACCTCCTAAAAATAGCAGACCGTTTTCACGGAGAATGCAAATATCATACCATCCTATTATAACGGAAAAATGCGAAAAGAAAAGATTTTTGCGAAAATTCCACAAATGTCGCCCGGCACAGGTATCACTTTTGCCCGCTTTGGGGCGGGAAATGCCGCAAAACCGGTGGAAATACCCGGACGGTTCTGTTACAATAAAAATAAGTGAGCCTTCCCGGAACATAAGGCTCCCTCACTGAGGGGGCTGTCGAGCGTATGCGAGACTGGAGGAGTTACTCCTTCCGTCATCGCTGCGCGATGCCACCTCCCTCATGGAGGGAGGCTTGTCCACTGAGAGAGGGCGAGGATGCGAACCGTAACGGAGGAAAGTTAAATGGATTACAATAAAGCAGCTCTGGAAATGCACGAGACCCACAAGGGAAAGGTGGGCATCGTGAGCAAGGTGGAGGTCGCCACCCGCGACGACCTGTCCACCGCCTACACCCCCGGTGTGGCCGAGCCCTGCCGCAAGATCAAGGAAAACCCCGAGGATGTATATAAGTACACCTTCAAGGGCAACATGGTAGCCGTTGTCTCCAACGGCACCGCCGTGCTGGGTCTGGGCGATATCGGCCCGGAAGCCGGTCTGCCGGTCATGGAGGGCAAGGCCGTGCTGTTCAAGGAGTTCGGCGGCGTGGATGCCTTCCCCATCTGCATCGACGCCCACGACGCTGCCAGCGTTATTGCAGCCTGCAAGGCTATTGCGCCCACCTTTGGCGGCATCAATCTGGAGGACATCAAGAGCCCCGAGTGCTTCGAGATCGAGGAGACCTTGGAGCGGGAGCTGGACATCCCCGTGTTCCACGATGACCAGCACGGCACTGCCATCGTGGTCACCGCTGCCCTCATCAACGCCCTGCGGGTGGTGGGCAAAAAGATGGAGGACGTGCACATCGTCCTGAACGGCCCCGGCGCTGCCGGTACCGCCATCATCAAGATGCTCATGACCGCCGGTGCAAAGGACATCGTGGCGGTGGATCAGTTCGGCACCCTGTACAAGGGCTGCAACAGCGCCGAAGCGCATAAGAACTGGCTGGGCGAGGTGACCAACCCCCGCCAGATCAAGGGCGGCCTGAAGGAAGCGCTGGAGGGCGCTGACGTGTTCATCGGCGTGTCCCGCCCCGGCATCCTGACCACCGAGCTGTGCAAGACCATGAACAAGGACGCCATCGTCTTTGCCATGGCAAACCCCACCCCGGAGATCATGCCGGACGAGGCCAAGGCGGGCGGTGTGCGGGTGATGGCTACCGGCCGCAGCGACTTCCCCAATCAGGTCAACAACGTGTTGTGCTTCCCCGGCCTGTTCAAGGGCGCGCTCAGCGTCCGCGCCCGGGATATCAACAATGAGATGAAGCTGGCTGCTGCCTACGCCATTGCAGACCTCATCACCGATGCCGACCGCAGCGAGGAGAACATCATCCCCGGCGCGTTCGACCCCCGTGTGGCCGAGGCTGTGGCAAATGCCGTGGCAAAGGCTGCCCGCGAGACCGGCGTGGCACGGCTGTAAGCGGAGGACACAGGCATGAGAACGATCTCCGCACAGAGCATTACGGATATGGTGGCGCGGCTCTGCATCAAGGCCAACACCCAGCTGCCGCAGGACGTGCAGGCCGCGCTGGAAAAAGCCCGGGAGGAAGAGCCGTGGCCGCTGGCAAAGAACACATTAGACCTGCTGTGGTCGAACCTTGGCGCTGCAAAGGAGAAAGACCTGCCCATCTGTCAGGACACCGGCATGGCCTGTGTGTTCGTGGAGCTGGGCACCGATGTGCACATTGACGGCAGCTTTGAAGCCGCCATCCACGAGGGTGTGCGCCGGGGCTATACGGACGGCTACCTGCGCAAAAGCATCGTGGCCGACCCGCTGCGCCGGGGCAACACCGGCGATAACACCCCGGCGGCCATCACGGTACATCTGGTGGACGGCGAGGGCTGCCGCATCACGGTGGCACCCAAGGGCTTTGGCAGCGAGAACATGAGCCGCATCCAGATGCTCAAGCCCGCCGACGGCGTGGAGGGCTTTAAAAAGTTCGTGGTGGATACCGTAAAGCTGGCTGGCTCCAACCCCTGCCCGCCCATCGTGCTGGGCATCGGTGTGGGCGGCAGCTTTGACAAGGTGGCATATCTTGCCAAAAAGGCGCTGCTGCGCCCGCTGGATGTCCCCAACCCCGACCCCTACTACGCCCAGCTGGAGCAGGAGCTGCTTACCGCCATCAATGCACTGGGCATCGGCCCGCAGGGCTTTGGCGGCAAGACCACCTGCCTTGGCCTTGCCATTGAGCAGATGCCCACCCATGTGGCGGGTCTGCCGGTGGCTGTGAACGTTTCCTGTCATGTGACCCGCCGCGCCAGCGCGGAGCTGTAAGGAGGGGAGAACGATGGAATACAGACTGACTACCCCCTGCACCGCGCAGGATCTTGCCCCGCTGAAGGCGGGGGATACCGTGCTGCTTTCCGGCGTGGTGTACACCGCCCGGGATCAGGCACACAAGCGGATGATGGAAGCACTGGACAAGGGCGAGACCCTGCCTTTTGATCTGGAAGGCAGCGCCATTTATTATGTAGGCCCCACCCCGGAGCGCCCGGGCGAGGTCATCGGCTCGGCAGGGCCTACCACCAGCGGGCGCATGGACGCCATGAGCCCCCGGCTGCTGGATCTTGGCAACAAGATCATGATCGGTAAAGGCAAGCGGGATGCCGCCGTCAAGGCAGCTGTGGTGCGTAACGGCGCGGTATATCTGGCTGCGCTGGGCGGTGCCGGTGCGCTGATGGCAAAAAGCGTGCAGACGCTGGAAGTGATCGCATGGCCGGACTTGGGCTGTGAGGCGGTGCGCCGCCTGACCGTGCAGGATATGCCCCTGACCGTTGTGCTGGACGCCCACGGCGGTGATCTGTACGAGGCAGGCCCTGCGGCCTATCTGGCCACACGGTAAGGCCAAAACGCCGAGAATTGCACCCTTTGCACAAAACAAGGGTGGTGCAAAACCGGCAAAACAGCAGTTCTGTGCAGAAAAATATGGTTAGTTTAGCCAAACTTGCTGCGAATTACTTGCATCAACCGCAAAAGTGTGATATCCTTTAACATACGACAGAGGGGACACATCCCCTGTCGGAAAAATCCCCCAGAGGGAATAAGGCAGGAGGCCGGACAAACCATGCAGATCCACCAGTCCGCAGAAGATTATCTTGAAACGATCCTGATGCTGAGCCAGCGTATGGGCAAAGTGCGCTCCATTGACGTTGTCAATGAGCTGGGCTTTACCAAAGCCAGCGTGAGCATCGCCATGAAAAAGCTGCGGGAGAACGGCTATATCGCGGTGGACGGCGAAGGCAACCTGACCCTGCTGGAGCCCGGGCAGGAGATCGCTCAGCGCATTTACAGCCGCCACCAGCTGCTGACCCACTTCTTTGTGCAGCTGGGCGTGGACGAGCAGACCGCCGCCGAGGACGCCTGCAAGGCAGAGCACATCCTCAGCGAGCAGACGCTGGAAAAGATCCGCGAAAGCGCCCTGCGCAACGATGCCGCCCATCCGCAGGCAAAGTGATTTGAGTTCAAAAGACACCGGAACGCCGGAAGACGTTCCGGTGCCTTTTTTTGTACGAATTTTTTCGGTTTGTGTTGCATATTTGTTATGGATTTGGTACAATGGGTTTGTGCGAAAAAGGAACGTTGGAAGAGCGAAAAAGGGTCGGGACGGCGCAAAGCCGCCCTAGGATAAAGGAGAGCGTTGCGGCATGGATGCTATTGCCCATACTCAGGTCAGCGCGGTCTGTCTGGTCACGCTGGCGGCCTTGCTGCGGGCGCAGCAGAAAATGCGGGATAAAAGTCTGCCCGGGCGGCTGTTTACGGCGCTGCTGTGGTTTGCCGGGGCGCTGACGATCGTAGATTATGGCAGTGCGCTGGCGCAGCTGGGCGCGTGGGAGGAGCTGGGCATCCCCTTGACCTACCGGCTGAACGCCGGGGGCAGCATTTTGTTTTATCTGCTGGCGGCGTGTTGCTGCTTGCTGGTGTTTTTGTATGTGGAGGCAGAGCTGGGGCATACATGGATGGAGGACGGCCGCAGGCTGGCGCTCAGCGCCGCACCGGTGGCGTTGCTTTTGCTGGCGCTGCTGACAGCGCGGGACGAAAACGGCTTTTGCTATCTGGACGCAGAGGGGCTGCGGGGCAGCACCTTGTTCTGGGAACCGAAGCTGGTGGGGCTTGCCTATCTGGCGGCGGCCTTTCTCCGCTGCAGCTGGACGCTGAGCCACTGGAAGCAGGAAACACCCAAAGAAGAACTGAAGACCCTGCTGCTGCTCGCGCTTGCACCGGCGGCAGGCTTTCTGCTGCAGGACTGGCTGCCCGGGCGCGGGCTGCTGTGCTGCGGCATTACGCTGGGGCTGGTGTGCGTGTATGTGCTGGTATTGCAGACCAAGTTCACGGTGGACACCCTGACCGGCGTCAGCAACCGTATCGTGGCGCTGCGCTATCTGGAAAGCGAGCTGCCCTATTACCGCCGCCACCCCAACCGCTCGCTGCATTTCCTCATGATGGACATGGATCACTTCAAGCACATCAACGATGAATACGGCCACCTGGAGGGCGATGCCGCACTGGTGCTGCTGGCGGGCATCCTGAAAAAGGTGTGCGCCAACTATAACGGCGTGCTGGCGCGCTACGGCGGCGATGAATTCTGCATCGCCTGCGGCTGCAACAGCGTGGAGGTGCGCACCCTGATCGCCTCCATCCAGCGGGAGCTGGACGCCGCCAACGCCGCCTCCGGCAAGCCCTATCAGATCGAGATCAGCATCGGCTGCGCCCGCCTTGAGCCGGACATCGCCACCGTGCACGACCTGATCGATAAAGCCGATCAGGAAATGTACCACCTCAAGACCCGCAAGCACGGCACAGCCCCCGCAGAAAAACAGGGCTGAACAGTTGTGAACTTACTATAACACGATAAATGCCGTTTGCCTTTACGGCCTTTCCCGTGAAAAATGCAATACCGGAGCGTCCGCAGACGCTCCGGTATTGCTCTATATAAAAATAATTTTTCCGCTGAAAATGGCCAAAGCAAAGCGGAGACCATTCAAAATTGTCCCGCCCGGCGCTTTCTAAACGTTTTTTACCCTTCTGCCCTTGCATCCCGGGGTGGAACGCGGTATTCTTATAGAATAGACCGGAACCGCGACAGCACAGGGGAGGGAGACCACATGGACGCACAGGAGATCCGCGCATTGCTGGGCAAAAGCATCTTTGAGCGGGCACAGAAGTACCGCAAGCGTATCCTGCAAAGCAGCTGCACCACCAACGAGGACGGGGTGCGGCACCTGACGGCGCTGGTGCAGGGCAGCGGGCCGGACTGCTATTATACACAGGTCTGGCTGCGGGAAAACGGCAGCTTTGTCAGCGCCTCCTGCGACTGCCCCTATAATCAGAACGGCGACGGCACCTACTGCAAGCATATCGGCGCGCTGCTGCTGCAGGACGCGGAAAAGAACCCGCCTGCCCCGGAAAAAAAGCCGGAGAGCATCCCCGGGGTGCAGCGGGGCGTGGCAGGCTTGAGCACCGAGCCCCGTAAGGACAGTTACAGCGCCGGGCTGGATATGCTGTTTGGCCGCAAGTGGCGGGGCGAAGAGCCGGAGACCGACTATGAGGCCCAGCTGCTGCTGAAGCGCTACCAGCGGGAGGACGCGCAGCAGCTGTCCCAGCCTGCATTGCAGCGCACCGGCTTTGCCCTGCTGGAACCGGAGCTTACGCCGCACAATGGCCGTATCTGGCTGCGGCTGCGGGTCTCGGACGGCATCGGCAGGCGGCAGTATCTGGTAAAAAGCATCCCGCAGTTTCTGGATGCGATCGAGCAGGGCGAAAGCGTCAGCTACGGCAAATCGCTGGCCTTTGTGCACCGGTGGGACGCCTTTGCCCCGGATGCGCAGCAATTGCTGCGGCTGCTGCGCCGTCAGGTAAGCGCCCGGCAGGAATTTGAAGCCGAGGGCACGGTGCGCTCCGCTTGGGATAAAGGCCCGGCGGGTGGTCTGCCGCTGACCGGCGAGGGGCTGGATGCCCTTGTGGAGCTTTACGCTGCCGAGGGCGTCGTGGGCGGCTACACCCTTAAAGAGGGACTGCCGGTCATCAGCCTGAAGGTGGAGCGCCGCAAGGGCGGCGTGCAGCTGAGCTGTACCCCGGTGCTCAGCGGGGTGCAGGGGCTGGACTATGCCTATCTGCTGGGCGAAACTACCCTCTGGCGGATGCAGCGGGAGGAATGCCGCCGGGTGCTGCCGGTACTGGACACCTTTGGCGGGCGCAGTTTGTTCTTTACCAGCGCGGATGCCGCCGCTTTTTGCAGCTATGTGCTGCCGGAACTGGGCAACCGGGTCAACATCGTGGACCCCGACCGGCTGCTGCTGAACCAGATCCCGCTGGAACCGGTGGTGCAGTTTTATCTGGACGCCGACCGGGGGCTTACCGTTACGGCGTACCCGGTCTTTCTGTACGGCGAGGACAGGGTAGCCCCCGGCGAGCCGGTGCCGCCCGACCTTTTGCGGGACGCCCGCACCGAGAACCGGGCAAAGCGGCTGCTGGAAACCTATCTGGAACCCCAGACCGGCAAGCCGGGATATTACAGCATTTCCGGGGAGGAAGAGGTGTTCCAGCTGCTGGAAGAGGGCATTCCCGCCCTGCTGGCCATGGGCGAGGTGTACCAGACCGATGCCTTTCGTAATTTGCAGGCCGCCCCGCCTAAGATCTCGGTAGGGGTGTCGGTGCACGGCAGCGTGCTGGACTTGGAAGTGGACACCGGCGCGTTCCCGGTGGAGGAACTGCGGGAGCTTTTGCAGTCCCTGCACCAGAAAAAACGCTACCACCGCCTGCGGGACGGCAGTCTGCTGCGGCTGGACGACAGTCTGGAAGGGCTGGACGAGCTGAACGACACACTGGAACTTTCCGGTGCAAAGCTGAAGGACGGCCACGCCGCCCTGCCGCTCTACCGTGCCCCTACGCTGGACTGGGCGCTTTCGGGGCAGAACGGTCTGCGGTTCGACCGGGACGATGCCTTCCGGCGCATCAGCCGCAGCTTCCACGCCGTGCGGGACAGCGAATATACCCCGCCGCTCTCCCTGCAAAAGACCCTGCGCAAATACCAGCGGGACGGCTACCGCTGGCTGCGCACACTGGACGGCTACGGCATGGGCGGCATTCTGGCCGATGATATGGGTCTGGGCAAGACCGTGCAGGTGCTCAGCTACCTGCTGGCCATGAAGGAGGGCGGGCAGCACCTGCCCAGCCTCATCGTCTGCCCGGCGTCGCTGGTGCTGAACTGGCAGGAGGAATGCCAGAAGTTCACCCCGCAGCTGCAAAGTGTTGCCATGGACGGCGATGCCGCCCACCGTGCCGCGCTGGTCGATGGGTGGGCACAGGCGGACATCGTCATCACCAGCTACGATTTGCTGCGCCGGGACGAAAAACTGTATGCCGGGCAAAGCTTTTACGCCTGCATTCTGGACGAAGCGCAGGCCATCAAAAACCACACCACCCAGAAATACAAGGCGGTGTGCCGGGTGAACAGCCGGGTGCGCTTTGCCCTGACCGGCACCCCGGTGGAGAACCGCTTGGGCGAACTGTGGAGCATCTTCTCCTTTTTGATGCCGGGGTATCTGCCCCCCTACAAGACCTTCTGCGCCCGGTTTGAAAAGCCCATCGTGCAGGACGAAGATGCCAACGCCGTGCGGCGGCTGAACCAGTTCACCGGCCCCTTCATCCTGCGGCGCATGAAGTCGGAAGTGCTGCGGGAGCTGCCGCCCAAGACCGAGAATGTGCGCCGCGTTGAGTTGGCGACCGAGCAGCGCAAGCTGTATCTGGCAGCGGTGGTGGACGCCCGCGAAAAGCTGCGGGCGGCAAAGCCGGAGGACAAGATGACCGTGTTTGCCGTGCTGATGCGGCTGCGGGAGATCTGCTGCGACCCGCGCCTTGTGGCGGACAACTGGACCGGCAGCAGCGCCAAGCTGGAAGCCTGTCTGGAACTTGTCACCGAGGCAGTGGCGGGCGGGCACCGCATTCTGCTTTTCAGTCAGTTCACCTCCATGCTGGAGCTGCTGGCAAAGCGGCTGGACGAAGCCGGGGTGAGCCACTTCACCCTGCAAGGTTCTACCCCGAAGCCGGTGCGTGCCGAGCAGGTGCGCCGGTTCAATCAGGGCGAGGCAGACGTCTTTCTCATCTCGCTGCGGGCGGGCGGCACGGGTCTGAACCTGACCGCCGCTGATATCGTCATCCACTACGACCCGTGGTGGAACCTTGCCGCGCAGAATCAGGCCACCGACCGCGCCTACCGCATCGGTCAGCGCAACCCGGTACAGGTGTACCGGCTGATCGCGCAGGACACTATTGAGGAAAAGATCGTGGAGCTGCAACAGGCCAAGCAGTCGCTGGCCGACACCGTTACCGGCGGGGCAGACGGCGCGATTTTGTCTATGAACCCCGAACAGCTGTTGCAGCTGCTGGGAGAAGAAGCATAAAGGAGTGTATCCATCATGAAGGTTTGGGATCTGCATTGCGATACCCTGCTCAAACTGCGCCGCGCCGAAAAGGCGGGCGCACCCAAAAGCTTTTTGCACAACGATCTGCATATCGACCTTGAAAAATTGCAGCAGGGGGATTATCTGCTGCAATGCTTTGCGGCCTATGCGGATCTGGCCGACCCCGCCCCCGGGGCCGACCCGCTGGTAAGCGTGCTGGAAGAGATCGACATCTTCAAGCGGCTCATGGCAGCTTACCCGGAAAAAATCGCCCCGGTGTACACCGCCGCCGACCTTGAGCGCAACCGCGCCGAGGGCAAGCTCAGCGCCATGCTGACGGTGGAAGAGGGCGGCTGCTGCAAGGGCAGTCTGGGCGTGCTGCGGCGGCTGCAGGAGCTGGGCGTGCGCATGATGACCCTGACATGGAACTATCCCAACGAGCTGGCAGCCCCCAACGCAAACCCCGGCGGGCCGCTGGTGGCCAACACCGAGACCGGCCTGACCGAGCGGGGCTTTGCCTTTTTGGAGGAGATGGAAAAGCTGCACATCACCGCAGACGTGAGCCACCTTTCCGATAAGGGCTTCTGGGACATCGCAAACCACAGCACCCGTCCCTTTGCGGCAAGCCATTCCAACTGCCGTGCCCTGTCGCCCCACAACCGCAACCTGACCGATGAGATGATCCGCGCACTGGCAGAAAAAGGCGGCATTGCAGGGCTGAACTACTGCGCTTCCTTTGTGGACGCAGACTCGGCACACCCCAAGCTTTGCCGCAGCACGGTGGAGCGGCTGGCAAAGCACGCGGCTCACTTCAAGCAGGTGGGCGGCATTGAGGTCATCAGCCTTGGCAGCGATTTTGACGGCATCGGCGGTCAGCACGAGCTGGAAACGGCGGCAGATATGCCGCTGCTGGTCGAGGCACTGCGCCGCGAAGGCTTTACCGAGGACGAGGTGGAGGCCATCTACTGGCGCAACGCATACCGCTTCTTTAAAAACAATCTGTAATATCAAGTCGAAAAATTGCAAAAATGCCCGGAGATGCCCTGCTGCGTGCGGGTATCCCGGGCTGTGTATTGCCCTGCGAGGGGAGGTTTTATATGGTCTGAGGCGCGCGTCCCCTGAAAAAGAACAAACGACTTGGAAAGATAAGAGGAATTATAACAATGGGTATCACGATCTCGCCGTGGATGATGGCGTTTCTCATGCTGATGACCGGCTTTGCAGGCTTTGTGGATTCGGCAGCCGGCGGCGGTGGGCTGATCAGTCTGCCTGCCTATCTGTTTGCCGGGCTGCCGCCCCACTACACCTATGCCACCAACAAGTTCAGCGCCGCCTGCGGCACCACCTTTGCCACGGCAAGCTTTTTCAAAAGCGGTGCCATGAACGTGAAGGTGGGCGTTCTTGCCGCCATCGGCAGCTTTGCGGGCAGTGCGCTGGGCGCGCACATCGTGCTGCTGCTCAGCGATGAGATGCTGCGCACCATGATGTTCATCATCCTGCCGGTGGCGGCGGTCATCATCCTGTGGCAGCGCAACCTGCCGGATGAGAACCGGGACGACGGCACGCTGGGCCTGAAAAAGATTTTACTGGCGCTGGCCATCGGTTTGGGCATCGGCCTGTACGATGGCATTATGGGCCCGGGCACCGGCACCTTTGCCATCATTGCCTTTACCACCCTGATGGGTTTTGATCTGCGCACCGCCAACGGCAACGGCAAGGTGCTCAATCTGGCCAGCAACTACGCCAGCCTGTTCACCTACCTGATGAACGGTCTGGTGGTGTTCCACATCGGCATCCCCTGCGCCGTCAGCAACATTCTGGGCAACCTGCTGGGCTCCCATTTTGCCCTGAAAAAGGGTGCCCGCTTCATCCGCCCCATGATGCTGGTGGTGCTGGTTCTGCTGCTGGGCAAGCTGATCTCGGACGCGGTGCTGTAAGGACAGGACGATTTGGAATGGCCTCCGCTTTGCTCTGGCCATAATCAGCGGAAATAATATTTTATTTGTAGTTCCGAAACGCCTGCGGGCGTTTCGGAACTACTTTTTCACGGGTAAAAACAAAGTCGGGCAGCCCGCGGGCTGTCCGACTTGTTCTTGCTTTCATAGTTTTTATTCCAGCGTCAGCTCTTTATCAAAGAACGCGATGCCGAATGCGCCGGGGCCGGTGTGGGTGCCGATGACGCAGCCGATTTGGCGCACCAACGGTGCGTCCAGATGCAGGTTGTCCTGCAAATAGGTCAGCAGCGGCTGCAATTCCCGGGGGTTGGCGGTGTAGCCCAGCAGCGGGGCGTAGCCCGGGTGGATGCCGCCCATCTCGTCGATCTTCTTGAACAGCGCCACATACACGCCGGGCAGACCGCGCGCCTTACCGGCCAGCGCCACCTTGCCCTCTATGACGGCGAGGATGGGCTTAATGCCCAGCATACCGCCCGCCACAGCTGCGGCGGCGGACAGTCTGCCGCCCTTGCGCAGGTACTTCAGATCGTCCACAGCGGCCACCAGATGCAGGTGCTGCTTGGCCTTTTCCAGATCGGCAGCGATCTGGGTGATGGTTTTGCCGGCGTCCCGCAGCTGCACTGCCAGCCGCACCAGCAAAGACTGTCCCAGACAGACGTTCTCGGTGTTCACGAACACCACATTGTCCACGTTGGCAAGGTCGGCAGCAAGTCTGGCGCACTGACCGGTGCCGGACAGCGCATCGGACAAAAAGATGCCCAGCACTTCGTCCCCGGCGGCAGCAGCGTCCAGATACAGCCGCTCGAACTGCTCCGGGCTGGGCTGGCTGGTGGTGGGCAGCTTGCGGCAGGCTGCCAGATGGGTATAGTATTCGCTGGGGGTCATGTCGATGCCGTCCCGCAGGACGGTGCCGTCCTCCAGCGTCACGTTCAGGGGGATCACGGTTACGCCCAGCTGCTGCGCCTCGGCGGGCAGGATATCGGACGCGGAATCGGTGAGGATGCGGATCATAATAATACCTCCGGTCTACCGGTAAAATACAGTATATGCGACACTTTCTATAAAAAGGTTGGAAATCATTATACCACCGTTTAGGACGATATGTCAATATTTTGCATAAATTTGCCACGACAGAACGCCGAAACCTTGCGCACCCGGCGGCAGATATGGTACTATAACCGGGAACGAACCACAGCAGGAGGAGACCGACCATGCACAAGCTGAATCCCCGCACCGCCGCACTGCTTTCGGCCTTTGGCTGGGCGGTGGGGTATCTGCTGGCGGGCAAGGCGCTGGCGGTGCTGCTGCCCGTGCCGCCCGGCGGTGCGGCGCGGTTTTTCCGGGTCTGCCTGCTGGCTCCGCTGGCGGAGGAAGGGGTGTTCCGGGGCGCGGTGCAGCGCCGGGCGCAGCCGCTGGGCAGGGAACAGGCCATTCTTTTGCAGGCGGTGCTGTTTGCCTTGCAGCACGGCAGCGTCGCCGCCATGGTCTATGCGCTGGTGTGCGGGCTGGGTCTGGGGTGGCTGGCAGACCGCACCGGACATCTCTGGCCGGGGATGCTGCTGCACAGTGCAAACAATCTGCTGGTGCTGGCGATGGGATGAGAGGATGGGATACATGACCGATTTTGAACTGATGGGCCTTGCGCTGGAAGAAGCCGCCAAAGCCGCCGCCTTGGGCGAGGTGCCGGTGGGCGCGGTGGTGGCGCGGCACGGCGAGGTGATCGCCACGGCGCACAACACCCGGGAGACCGAGAAAAACGCTTTGCACCACGCGGAACTGCTGGCCATTGATGCCGCCTGCAAGGCGCTGGGCGGCTGGCGGCTGTGGGAGTGCGAGCTGTTCGTCACCTTAGAGCCCTGCCCCATGTGCGCGGGCGGCATCATCAACAGCCGTCTGCGCCGGGTGGTGTACGGCGCTGCCGATACCAAGGCCGGGTGCTGCGGCTCGGTGACCGATCTGTTTGCGCTGCCCTTCAACCACCATCCGGTGGTGGAAAAGGGGCTGCGGGAGGCCGAGGCGCAGCAGCTTTTGCAGGCGTTTTTTGTTTCCCTGCGGGAAAAGCGGGCGGGCAGACCCCGCTGGAAGCCCCCGGTGCCCGAAAACAGGGGAAAATAAGGAAAAATAGTGGGAACTGCGTAAAAAATTGCAGTTCCCACTTTCTTTTTGGGCTGGATTGTGGTATATTATTCAATGGAATCTTGTCGAAACCCATCGTAAGCACAGGCAGGCACGCCAAAGCACCGGACCTTTGCCGGACACATAAACGGAACGCTGCACTGTCTGGGGATGGGCACAGGGTTTTTCCGGTTGGGGCACTGCGCCCGGCCGAGAATACCGAACAGGAGGGATACACTCTTGTACGAGGACGAGTTTGAACTGACCTTTCAGGTGCCGGAGGAAGAGCCTGTGCCGGAGCCTCTTGCCGCACCGGCCGCAAAGCCGGCAGCGCCGGTGGAACCGGTGGTGGACGAGCCCACCCGCATCATGACGCTGGAAAAACCGGCAGCACCTGTGGCGGAGGAGCCCACCCGGGTGATCACGCTGGAAAAGCCCGCAGAGCCGCCTGCGCCGCCGCAGCCCGAAGAGCCTGCGCCGCAGCCTGTAAAAGAACGGTCTGCCCCTGCCGCACCCGCTGCGGCGCGCCGGGTGCTGATCTCCGGCGGCGACCGGGGCATCGGTGCTGCCGCTGCCCGCGCCTTTGCGGCAGCAGGGTATCAGGTGGCGGTGCTCTACCACCAGAACGCCGCCGCCGCCGCTGCGCTGGAACAGCAGCTGCCCGGGTGCATCGCCATCCAGTGTGATGTAGCCAGCCGCGCCAGCTGTGAGCTGGCGTTCCATGCAGTGGAGCAGGCCATGGGCAGGGTGGATGTACTGGTGTGCAACGCCGGCATCGCGCAGCAGAAGCTGTTTACCGACATCACCCCGGAGGAGTGGCAGCGGATGCTGGACGTGAACCTGAGCGGTGCGTTCCACCTGTGCCAGCTGGCGCTGCCCGGCATGATCCGCCGCAAGCAGGGCCGCATCCTGACCGTGAGCAGCATGTGGGGCCAGACCGGCGGCAGCTGCGAGGTGCACTATTCCGCCGCGAAAGCCGGGCTCATCGGCCTGACCAAGGCACTGGCGAAGGAAGAGGGCCCCAGCGGCATTACCGTGAACTGCGTAGCGCCGGGGGTCATCGAGACTGATATGATGGCGGCTTTTACCGCCGAGGACAAGGCGGCGCTGGCCGAGGAGACCCCTGTGGGGCGGCTGGGCACCCCGGAAGAAGTTGCAAAGCTGCTGGTCTTTTTGGCCGGCGAGGATGCCGGATACATCACCGGACAGGTGTTCGGGGTGAACGGCGGCCTTGTGATCTGATGCACAGGGCAATATTACAGAATTTTCCCCGGAGTGGGAAGGAGAGAAAAAATGGGCATGACTTTGAAGGAACTGTTGACTAAGGGCGAGGGCACCCTCTCTGCACAGGAGGCCAAGGCGCTGGCGGCACAATGCCGCATGGATGTAGACACCCTCTACACCCTGCTGGAGGAGCGCGGCATCAAGATCCTGGAGGAGGAGAGCGAGCCGAGTCTGGACGTGGACAGCATCATTGCTGAGGTGGAGAACGCCGAAAACAACAACGATGACATGGGCCTTGCCGATGAGAACGAAGAGGATGCCGAGGAGAACCCGGCAGACCTGAAGGCCGCCATGGATGAGCTGCTGGACGACCCGGTGAAGAACTACCTCAAGCAGATCGGTCAGATCCCGCTGCTGAGCGCCGAGCAGGAGGTGGAGCTGAGTCGCCGCATCCATGCCGGTGCCGAGGCTGCACACATTCTGCAGGCAGACCGCCAGAAGTACGACGCACCGGAGTACATCAAGAAGAACAGCGCCCGCTTCTCCTTTGAAGAGGACGAGAACAGCCGCAGCTACACCGAGGATCTGGACGAGGACGGCGAAAAGTCTGCCGAGGATGCCGAGGAGAAGGCAGACGAGGAAAAGGCCATGGAAGCCGTGGAGAACGGCCCCCTGAGCGAGGAACGCCGTCAGGAGCTGCTCAAGACCCGCCGCGACGGCCTGAACGCCCGCCGCAGCCTGAGCGAGGCAAACCTGCGTCTGGTGGTGTCCATCGCCAAGAAGCATGTCGGTCATAATCTGGCCTTCCTTGACCTCATTCAGGAGGGCAACATCGGCCTGATCAAGGCCGCCGAGAAGTTTGACTGCGACCGCGGCTTCCGCTTCTCCACCTACGCGACATGGTGGATCCGTCAGGCCATCACCCGCGCCATTGCGGATCAGGCCCGTACCATCCGCATCCCGGTGCATATGGTGGAGACCATCAACCGGATGCGTCAGGCCACCAACCAGCTGGTGTACCAGAACGGTCACGAGCCCACCCCGGAAGAGCTGGCAAAGGCCATGGATATGAGCGTGGAGCGCGTGCGCGAGATCCAGCGCATGGCACAGGAGCCCGCCAGTCTGGAAAGCCCTGTGGGTGAGGAAGAGGATTCCTCTCTGGGCGATTTTGTCGCCGATGAGAACGCCGAAGCTCCCGGCAAGGCAGCCGACCGCGCCATGGTGGCACAGCAGATCAATCTGGCGCTCAAGAGCCTGACCCCCCGCGAGGAAAAGGTCATCCGCCTGCGCTTTGGTCTGGACGATGGCCGTCCCCGCACGCTGGAGGAGGTCGGCCGCGACTTCGGCGTCACCCGCGAGCGTGTGCGCCAGATCGAAGCCAAGGCCATCCGCAAGCTGCACAGCCGCAAGTGCCTGACCCTGCTCAACGGCCTGATCGAGTAATAATATGTATTTTGGGATAGCAGAACACCCGTGTGGGTTCTGCTATCTCTTTTTTCATGTGGTATAGAGGAGAAGTTGCAATTGCCGTTTCCCTCTACGACCCTCCCGTGAAAAAGGGGTTCTGAAAAGCCCGCAGGCTTTTCAGAACCCCAAATTAAAAAATCTTTTTTCCGCTGATGATGCGCAGAGCACAGCGGAGCGCATTCCAAATCGTTTTTCAGTACGAGCTCAGCCCAAGGCTGACGTCCAGCGCCTGATCCACCCGCTTCTGGTCGGCGGCGGTGATCTGCCCGGCGCGCTCCCGCAGGCGGTGCTTATCCAGCGTGCGGATCTGCTCCAGCAGCACCACGCTGTCCTTGGCAAGGCCGGTGTCTGCCGCCCGGATGTTGATGTGGGTGGGCAGGCGGGTCTTGTCCAGCCGGGATGTAATGGCCGCCGCGATCACGGTAGGGCTGTGCCGGTTGCCGATCTCGTTCTGTACGATCAGCACCGGGCGCACACCGCCCTGCTCCGAGCCCACCACCGGCGAAAGATCGGCGTAGAAAACTTCTCCTCTGTGTACCTCCATGGAATCTCCCTCCTGTTTGTCTGGAGGATGTGCCCCGCTATGTGATGCGTCCGGCGCATCCTGTCTGCTCTCAGTATGCGCAGGCAGGGTGCGGCTTATGCAGTGCGGGGGCGATATTCCATTGTATGCACAAAGGGCAGTCAGTTTTCCTCTTCCAGCGTGCAGAAGGCCAGCGCCATGCCGCCCTCGTGGCTCAGGGAGAGCCGGGCCCGCAGCCGGTGCTGCGCCACCCATGCGGCGGTCTGCCCACTGAACCGGTAGGCCGGGGCACCGTTTTCCTGCCGGACGGCCTCGATCTCACATAGAGAAAAGGGTTCCCGCAGGCCGGTGCCCGCCGCCTTGAGAAAGGCCTCCTTGGCGGCAAAATCTGCGGCGGCGCTGGCAAGGCGGTGAGCGTTCAGCGGTGCGGGGGATGCTTCGCAAAGCCCCAGCGCCGCCTGCTCGGCCGGGCCGTACACCCGGCGCACAAAGGCCGCCGCGTGAGCAGAGGAAAGGCTTTTTTCCAGATGGGAAAGGCTGCACAGGTCGCAGCCGATGCCGTAAAGCATACAAAGGCTCCTTTCGCGGGCAGAATGCCGCCCGGACATCGTTCATCTTGCCGGAACAATGCTGGAAATTTTGTGCAGGATGTGCAAATCCAGCGTAATTATCTTGAAGTTTCGGCGCAATTCGTGTACAATGGGGCTAGTTTCAACCGAAGGGGGTGTATTGCGTGGGAGACGCAACCGCGATTTTCTCCATCCACGATAAAAAGGACTATGAGATCCACGAGATCGTACAACAGGTGTACGATGCTTTGAAGGAAAAAGGCTATAACCCGGTCAATCAGCTGGTGGGCTACATTTTGTCCGAAGACCCTACCTACATTACGACCTATAAGAATGCCCGTGCCATGATCCGCAAGGTGGATCGTGACGATCTGCTGCAGGCTATGCTGCGCAGCTACCTTAACGTGTAATACGGTCCTTTTCAGCTCCGCTGTCTTGCAAGACGGCGGGCTTTTTTTGCGCGTGGGACCATTTTAATCGTTTTCCACCAGCGGCAGGGTGAAGATCTGGTTCACCACCACCTCGTACTCCCACGGCTCCCGCAGCTTTTTGAGCTGTTTTTCCAGCTTTTCCGCCCCGGCAAAGCAGCGGATGAGGTAGAACCAGTGCCCTTTCATCCGGCTGATGGCGCAGCCTGCGCTGCCAAACAGTTCGGTGTAGCCGTGGTACAGGTCGGTCAGGTAGCCCCGCAGCTCCTCCTTGGTGGCGGGCGCACCGCCCCGTGCCCTGCGGAAAAGCGCCGGGTCTGCGATGAGCCCGCGCCCCACCATGATGCCGGACAGAGCGGGAAACTCCTCTTCCAACGCGTGGAGCTGGGCAGCGGTGGTCACATCGCCGTTGTAGCACACCGGCATGGTGCACCGGGGCAGCGCAGCCGCAAAGGCGGCGCGGTCGGCCTGTCCGCGATACTGCTGCCGCATCACCCGGGGATGGATGGTCAGCTCCGAGATGGGGTAGCGGCTATAAATTTCCAGAATGGCGGCAAACTCCTCCGGCTTCTCCACGCCCAGCCGGGTCTTGACCGAGACGGGTCCCTCGGCATGGGAGAATACCCCGTCCAGAAAGGCGTCCACCTTGGCAAGATCCCGCAGCATCCCGGAGCCTTTGCCCTTGGCAGTCACCGTCCCGGCGGGGCAGCCTAGATTCAGGTTCACCTCGGCATAGCCCAGCGCCCGCAGCTGACCGATCATCCATGCAGCCAGTTCGCCGTCTTTTGCCAGCAGCTGCGGGATGACCGGCGCACCCGGGTTTGCCTCCGGGGCAAGCTCTGCCATCTTCTTTTTAATGAGCACCCGGTTCTCCGGCGGGGAGATAAACGGCGCATAATAGCGGTCGGCAGCGCCTTGTGTGCCGAACCATTTTTGATGGGTCTGACGCCAGACCCGGTCCGTGAACCCCTCCATGGGGGCAGCATAATAAAGCATGTGCGTTTCTCCAAACGATTTTGTTACCGGTATTGTAGCATAAAATTGCGTGAGGGGAAAGGGGAGTGGACGGGGGATGTTCTCTTTTGACACCAAAAGAGAACCGGAAAAGTGTGGCGCTTCGCGGGGAAAGTTTCTGCTTGCCGCAAGCGTGCAGGGACGCTCCGCTGGGCCAGAGGCAGGGAGGGGTGTTCCGACTCCCCCCTCCCTACCTCTGGACTCCACCCACCCCGCAACGGGTCAAGGGCTGCAC
>OBRJ01000454.1_pt1 | contig 22030 bp, 16 predicted proteins | sample 1494831 | NCBI WGS metagenome assembly OBRJ01 (sample SAMEA3360658, study PRJEB22359) | human gut metagenome | biome: ENVO:urban biome; feature: ENVO:human-associated habitat; material: ENVO:feces | place: Bangladesh | collected 2011
CTTTGTTCACCAGAAAGTTTCATCCATTTTCTTCCACCCAAGTTGCGGAAGAACCACTTTTCATCCGTCGTTGACATGACGGGTTTGAGTTCCGCTGTGATAACGGAGAAAAACTGCGGGTCACGTTCGCGCTGGACTGCTGTGACCGTGAGGCACTGCACGGTCACAACGGGTGGCTTCGACAGTGAAACAGTACAGGACGTCATGCTGGGAGCAGTGGAACGCCGCTTTGGCAGCGAGCTTCCGGCGTCTCCAGTGGAGTGGCTGACGGATAATGGTTCATGCTACCGGGCGAATGAAACACGTCAGTTCGCCAGGATGTTGGGACTTGAACCGAAGAACACGGCAGTGCGGAGTCCGGAGAGTAACGGAATAGCAGAGAGCTTCGTGAAAACGATAAAGCGTGACTACATAAGTGTCATGCCCAAACCAGACGGGTTAACGGCAGCAAAGAACCTTGCAGAGGCGTTCGAGCATTATAACGAATGGCATCCGCATAGTGCACTGGGTTATCGCTCACCACGGGAATATCTACGGCAGCGGTCCAGTAATGGGTTAAGTGATAACAGGTGTCTGGAAATATAGGGGCAAATCCAATATCCAAGCCTATCTCTTATTTTAAGATACATCTACTGTCTGGTATTTCAGGGGGCCAGCTCAGGCGGATTTAATGGCAAAGCCGTGAAGGTAGCAAAAGAAGCCGGATTTCACCTAGCGGTGACGACCATGAAAGGCAAAGTAAAACCGGGGGATAATCCGTTGTTACTAAAACGACTTTATATCTTAAGAATGGATTCGCTGGAGACGATGTCGCGGCTGGTGAGTAACCAGCCGCAGGGATCACAATCAGGCAACCTGTACCGGAATCGCTTTCGCGGTACGTTTCATTTCGTTGTCGCCTTCAAAATAGGCGACGTTGGGTCGCCAGGTGCGAGCTTCTTCATCTGGTATGGTAACGAAGCTGGCGATGATGACAATATCGCCGACGCTGGCGCAGTGGGCCGCCGCACCGTTAACAGAAATAATTCTCGAACCACGTTCTGCTGCGATTGCATAGGTGGAGAAACGCTTGCCGTTGGTTACATTCCAGATATCAATGGCCTCGTTTTCGAGAATACCGGCTGCGTCAAGAAAATCCTGGTCAATGGCGCAAGAACCTTCATAGTGCAGGTCCGCATGAGTCACTTTCACGCGGTGGAGTTTGCCCTGCAGCATCGTGCGAATCATAACTTCTACCTTTCTACCTGTCGTTAACGAAGCAGGCGATGCCTACTTTGAGGAAATTCTCACGCAGTATTGCCCGATTTTTGTTTAGTGTCTACTCATCTGACGGCATTTGCATCAGCAGTTTGCGTACCGTGCCGAAGCGTGCCATATAACGCCTGTAACCAATTGAAATTTATCTGAACGCTGCTCGGTAAACACTAAAGAGGCGGCTGACGACGGCACACCATGACTGGATACTGCCTTCACGCAAGACAACACGGAAGGCAGGGAAGATGAATGCACCGAGTACCACACCGCATGATGCGGTGTTTAAACAATTTTTAATGCATGCGGAAACGGCTCATGACTTTCTGGATATCCATTTGCCAGCGGAGCTACGCGAACTGTGTGGATTTAGCTCGCTAGGAGCGAGGTAACAGACAACGTTAGCTTTGCGCTTACAACTTATGAGTGATCTCTATCACGATTTTACTTCCATTAAATGGTTTGTCTACGCGAGTAGATTTATTTATATGTAATAAAATACAATATCTACATGAGTAGATTTAAGAAAGATATCTACCTGTGATGTATATCTGACGGATAATATCAAGGAGTTCTTATGAACACGCATTCATCCACTGTTTCCCTGACAGATTACCAACAGGCAGCTCAGGAGCGGCTGGAAACCTCCGAGGGACGCCGCGAGTTTTGGCGAGCAACAGTTTCCTGCTGGTTAGGCACTACGATGGAATATGCCGATTTTGCCCTGTACGGCCTTGCCGCAGGTATTATCTTTGGCGATGTCTTTTTTCCGGAGGCGACACCCGTCATGGCATTACTTTCCAGCTTTGCCGCCTATTCTGTTGGGTTTATTGCCCGCCCTATTGGTGCATTACTATTCGGCTGGATAGGCGATAAACATGGTCGGAAAATTGTCATGGTTATCACTATTGGATTGATGGGCATGTCGACCATGCTAATAGGATTAATCCCCAGTTACGCCCAGATAGGCGTCTGGGCACCGATATGTCTGGTTATTCTTCGATTTTCTCAGGGGCTGGGAGCTGGAGCGGAACTTTCAGGCGGTACTGTGATGCTTGGTGAATATGCTCCCGTTAAACGACGTGGACTGGTTTCATCTGTTATTGGTCTGGGTTCGAACAGCGGAACATTACTGGCTTCGCTGGTTTGGCTCATCGTCCTGCAAATGGACAAGGATGACTTATTAAGCTGGGGATGGCGTATTCCTTTTCTTTGCAGCATTCTTATTGCTGCTACAGCTCTATTAATTCGTCGTCATATACGTGAAACACCAGTCTTTGAACGTCAAAAAGCCCTTCTGCAGGCTGAACGAGAAAAGGTTATTCGTGAGGAAAAAGCACAGCAACAACATAACAGTCGTAGCTTCTGGAAACGGACCCGTGCCTTCTGGACCATGGTCGGATTACGCATAGGAGAGAATGGTCCTTCTTATCTCGCTCAGGGATTTATCATTGGCTATGTCGCGAAAGTACTGATGGTGGATAAGTCCGTACCCACGGCAGCTGTACTTATTGCATCCGTTCTGGGATTTGCCATTATTCCTCTGGCGGGTTGGCTGTCCGATAGATTCGGTAGACGTATCATCTATCGTTGGTTCTGCTTGTTACTGATCCTGTATGCCTTTCCGGCATTTATGCTGCTGGATTCTCGTGAGCCGTGGATTGTTATCCCGACGATCATTACCGGGATGGGGCTGGCTTCACTGGGTATTTTTGGTGTTCAGGCTGCGTGGGGCGTTGAGCTTTTCGGTGTCACTAATCGTTATACCAAAATGGCATTTGCAAAAGAGCTCGGTTCCATTCTGTCTGGCGGGACTGCACCACTTATCGCCTCTGCGCTACTCTCGTATTACGGGCACTGGTGGCCAATCGCTATCTATTTCGCCTTTATGGCTGCGATTGGACTGGTGACCACTTTCTTTGCACCAGAGACTCGCGGACGGGATCTCAACTTACCCGAGGATGCAATTTAAGGCCAGAGAACGCGAGATGCGCGTTCTTTACCAAAGATTTTTGGGTCATAACGCCTTATGCTGTCTGGAAAAAATCACTCTGAACGCAAATCAGGTAGGTGCTTCGTGAGTCAATCACATTCACAACGCGTAACACGTTCTGACGTGGCAAAAGAAGCAGGGACATCCGTCGCTGTCGTTAGTTACGTTATTAATAATGGCCCGCGCCCCGTTGCCGAAGCGACCCGACAACGTGTACTACAGGCCATTAAGAAAACCGGTTATCGACCCAATGGCATCGCGCGTGCGCTGGCTTCAGGGAGTACGCAAACTTATGGGCTAGTCGCTCCGGACATCTCGAACCCGTTTATCGCCTCTATGGCTCATGCCCTGCAACACGAAGCCTTTGCTGATGGCAAAGTACTCCTGCTGGGCGACGCAGGCGATAGTAGCTGCCGTGAACGTGAACTAATTAATAATATGCTACACCGCCAGGTTGACGGGCTGATCTACACCAGTGTTGATCGCCATCCTTATATCAATTTGATTCAGGAGAGCGGTACCCCCTGCGTCATGCTCGATCGTGTGGATCCTGGGCTTAACGTCAGCGTTATCCAGGTTGATGAACAACTGGCGGCGATGCAGGTAACACAACATCTTATTGATCACGGATACCGCGACATCGGCATCATCTGCGGCCCGCGTGAAATGCTGAATACTCAGGATCGTATCCGGGGCTGGCAGCAGGCGCTGGAAGCCTCATCGTTAGTGGTCAATCCCTCATGGATTTTTTCGACCAACTATACCCGCGCCGGCGGTTACGAGGCGACAAAACGCATGCTTGAGCACCAACTGCCACGCGCCCTGTTCGCGACAAATGAACAACAGGCTCTCGGCTGTTTACGCGCTCTGGCAGAACATGGGCTGCGCGTTCCTGAAGATGTTGCGCTGGTCTGCTTTAACGCAACACAAGAATCGGCTTATAACGTCCCTTCTTTAACCGCCGTTCGACAACCTGTCGATAAGATGGCCCGTGCGGCAATTGACATGCTGAAAAATTGGGATGGAGAAGTTCGCCGTGTTGAATTTGAGTTTTATTTACGAACAGGAGAGTCGTGTGGCTGCCAAGGGCATGAAATACAACCCGAGAAAAAGTGAAAATGAATCGATGCGTATCATTATTGACTGCGATCCGGGGAACGGCATTCCCGGCGCTAATATCGACGATGGTCTGGCGCTGGCGCTGGCCATTGCCGCACCGCAAATCGCGCTGGAAATGATCACCACTGTTGCCGGAAATACGCCGGTAGACGTGGGATATGCGGTCGCTAGAGATCTCATTACACAATTGGATATTCCTGTTGCGGTCTACCGTGGTGCCTCGCGTGCGCTCTTGGAAGATCCGCAACCCTGGCGTGAAAAACTGGATCATGGTGTCGATCAGTTTGGTTTACGGCAACTCTGGTCGAATGTTCCTGCTCCAGCATTGTGCCAGCAGGTAGAACCCCATGCGCCTGAAGCAATAGGTGAACTCATCTGTCGTAATCCAGGCGAAATAACGTTGGTTGCTACCGGCCCCCTCACCAATGTAGCTATTGCCCTGCAGCTTTACCCGCAGATTGTTCACGCGGTCAAAAATATCGTCGTTATGGGTGGTGTGTTCAATGTTCCAGGCTACCTGAAAGATACAAATTTTGGTCTAGACCCTGAGGCGGCTCATGCGGTGCTCACCAGCGGTGCGCCAGTCACGCTGGTCCCGATGGATGTGACAACGCAAACCCAAATGCTTCACGCCGATTTGGATCGTCTAGCAAAAACAGAAAACGGGCTTAGCCGTTATTTGGCACAAACCATTCGACCATGGATTACATACTCTATGCAAACCCGCAATCTGCCTGGGTGTTGGATCCACGATGTGTTAACCATTGCCTGGTTACTGGATCCCTCTCTTGCAACAACGGCTGAAGATTATCTGGATGTCTCTCTGGAAGGTATTACACGCGGAATGACTTGTTGCTATGGACGTGACACATTACGCCTCAATATTGGGATCCCTGAACCAAAAGGTGCACAGGTCACAATTCTGCAGAGCATCGATAACCCGCGGCTTATTTCGCTGATAGAGCACTATATCCAGAACTACGGCGCGTAGCCTCATGGGGCAGAAAAGGAGACCTTCGTACACAGTTTGGGGTGATTTTTTTCCGGAGGAAATATGAATACGTTATCCTTCTTATTATTCAGTGAAGAAGAATCTCTCTTTATTACACTAGGCAAAATTTGCGTCGCGTTTATCCTTGGTGGCATTATTGGCCTTGAAAGAGAATCGAAAGGGAAGCCTGTTGGATTTAAAACGTGCGTCATTATTTCAGTCGCCAGTTGTGTTCTGACAATTGTATCGATTCAGTCTGCAGAATATTACGCTGAAATCTCGATGAATATACGTAGCGATCCGATGCGACTGGCAGCACAGATTATCAGTGGTGTAGGTTTTCTCGGCGCAGGTGTTATCCTTCATCGCCATGACGATGCTATATCTGGACTAACAACTGCAGCTATCGTTTGGGCTTCGGCTGGGGTGGGCATTACATGTGGTGCTGGGTTTTATATGCATGCTTTGGTTACCACTGCTTTGTTCATGATTGCAATAAAACTCAGCTATTTTGTGCTCTTTTTGCAAGCTAAGAATCAATTTCCGGGTAAAGTAAAAGTTCATGTTACTCTTGACGAAAGATCAGGGCTACAAGCCCTGATAGAGTGTATTAATCAACAAAAAAATATTATTGAAGCGTTCACTATTTGCGATGTTAAAAAGGGAAGAATAGAAATTAACCTTAAGGTCGTGATTAGAAAAAAAATGACATTACCAGAACTATACCATTCACTCTCTAAGCTTGAACATGTTTGCGCTATCGCGCTGGAACACTGAAAGCATCGATTAGAGGCTAAAACAGCAATAAAAACATTCACAATAACAATTAGTCAAGTCTGGATATCATATGTTCACAGAGGCAGAAGGCTCTGTGTTAATTGGTACTACAGGAATTAAATAATGGTACCCCCTACTGTACTAGCTGTCTCTTGATCAGAGCTCCTGATCAAGAGACTTCATCACCAGGTAACCCTCAACCATATCCTGAAGTCTGAACCAGCCATCCCACATGACTACACAACCGGGGCGACCTGTGCGTTTGCTGTCATGCCATCGCCCCAGTTTCGCCAGTTTCAGACAGGCCCATTTCAGTGTCGGCGTCAGTGATGGAAGCGGTTTTCCTTCCAGCTTAACCCACAGCAGTTTCCACTTTGTCGGCGACAGTATTTTCTGGGGTCAGTTTGGATATCGAAAATTATTGTACTATAAGGGCTTCCCCGACATGTCAACGCCGGTTTTTTCGGTTTCTGTCTGCTCGTCAGTAAAAATAAAGGGGAGAGACTGCGGTACTATAAACGGTCATGAGGAATCGTTATCGATTCGGACCCTGATGAAAGACGCTCGTGAGATTCTTGTTCGTTTAACGGATACGTATATCCTGTACAATAGTCAGATATGTCTCACGGAGTCTAACCCTTTATCATCAACGAGTTGCAGTTAAGATGGTTAATCAGTTTCGTGTGCTTTAGCTCACTGAGTACAACCTGAAATCATCACCATAATGTAGCGATGCCCAGCACAGTCTTGCATTTTTGGCCGCTATGGCCACAACGGCACGCCAGTATCCTCTGCGCTCAACTAGCGAGCAAACCCAACGACTGAATGAGTCTGTCTTTTTCTCGGCGCCAATCAGAACTGAAAGAGCGCCCTGGACCAACAGCGTTCGTAGATACGAATCGCCCGCCTTCGTTATACTGCCAAGCTTTGATTTTCCGCCGCTACTATATTGCGATGGCGTTAGCCCCAGCCAGGCTGCCAGTTGTCGTCCATTTTTAGAATCGTGTGCATTACCGATACTGGCGACCAGAGCACAGGCTGTTGTGGGGCCAATCCCTTTCAGTTCCATCAGCCGCTGGCTGCGGTGATCCGCTTTTGCCATGCGGGACAGGATCCGGTCATATTCAGTAACGTTATTTTCAATGCGATCAATGTGTTCCAGCAGGTCATCAACACATTGCTGAACCTGAAGTGGCAAAGATTTCTTCTGTTCAGATACCATGTGGCGCAGGGCATCTGTACTTTGTGGAGCAATGACGCCGAATTCAGAGATCAACCCTCTCAGGCGATTATATGGGGTCAGTTTGGATATCGAAAATTATTGTACGTTAAGGTTGTTTTTTGACCTTTCTACTTTCGCGGGCCTCAGCCGACGAAACTTACCAGAAGACGGTATCCGGTTGCTTTTCCAGATATAATCGCCTGTCAGATTGATGTGCTCCCAGCCCAACGGCGACAAATGCGACAGTAGTTGCTCGTTGATCTTCAGCCCTTTACGCTTCAGAGCATCGATCGCTCTCTCCATATAGACGGTATTCCACAGGGAGATAGCGGCCGTCAACAGCGTCAGTCCACTGGCGCGATAGCTCTGATTTTCCGGTTTTCGGTCCCTGATTTCACCCAGCCGGTGCAGAAATACTGCACGCGCCAGCGCGTTACGGGCTTCACCTTTATTCAGTCCCGCCTGTACCCGCCGACGAAGTGCCGGATCGCGGAACCAGTCGATCATAAACAGCGTTCGCTCAATGCGGCCAATTTCTCTCAGCGCCTTTGCCAGGCCATTTTGTTTGGGGTAGCTGGCAAGTTTTTTCAGCATCAGAGATGCCGTTACGGTTCCCTGCTTTATGGAGGTCGCCAGACGCAGCACTTCACGCCAGTGAATCTCGATCTCTTTCAGGTTCAGGCTGGTCGTTGATATCAGCGACTGAAGAGCCGGGTATTGATCCGCTTTCCCTTTGATAAATAGCTTTTTGTCGTGGAGATCCCGAATTCGTGGACAGAACGCAAATCCCAGCAGATGCATCAGGGCAAAGACATGATCAGTGAAACCCGCGGTATCGGTGTAATGCTCCCTGATTTCCAGGTCGCTTTCGTGGTACAGCAAGCCATCGAGAACATGGGTTGAATCCCTGACCCGACTGATTATGCAAGTGTAAAACGGGCTGTATTGATCCGAAATATGGGTATAAAACTGACGTCCAGGCTCCTGCCCATATTTCGGGTTAACCTGCCCTGCGTAGCGGCCTGAGCTGCCTGTTCTGAAATTTTGTCCGTCTGACGATGACGTTGTCCCGTCTCCCCAGAATGCCGCCAGCGGCCTTTTCCCCTGCGCGTTCACCAGCTCTGCAAGGGCGGCTGAATAGGTTTCGTCGCGGATATACCATGCCTGAATATCTTCGAGTGATGATTTGGTGCTCCCGGGGCAGGCTTCTGCCATTTTGGTCAGGCCAAGATTGATGCCATCCGCAAGAATGGTGGTGAGAAGCAGGCGGGTATCGGGACGGGTAATGTCATTTTTTATATGCGAAAAATGTCGGGTAAACGTCGTCCAGCTGTTTACCTCATCGAGAATTTCCGTGATTTTAGGGCGCGGTAACATGCTGTAAACCAGCTCTGCCAGCGGTGAAACCTGCACCGGTACGCAGTTATCCAGCGGAGAGACTTTTATGCCCCTGTCGGATATTTCCACATCGGGCAGTTCACCAAGGGCAGCCATGGCATTGACCTCTTCAAGTCTGGACTGAAGCAGAGTCATACGGCTGGCAATGTACTCATGGTAATCAACAGGTACGGGCAGTGGCAGCGCCGGTGTGAGTTTGTCAAAGTCCTTTTCGGGAATGAGGTAATCATCAAAATTTTTGTAGCGGCGTGAGCCTTTAACCCAGATGTCCCCGGAGCGCAACGCTCCCTTAAGCTCGCTGAGCGCACAAAATTCATAGTACTGCCGGTCAATACCCGCAGGTGTAATCACCACTTTGCGCCAGCTTTCAGGGACAAACTCAAGCGGCGCTGTCGCCGGAACTTTACGTGACTGCTTCCGGTACATATCCTTGATCACAGCCAGCGCATCAGCCAGAGGTTGCGCTGCCGGGGTGGCGACTAACTGTAAAGCGGACAACATGCGCGGGGCATATTTCCGTAATGTGCTGTATTTCTCAGTAATAATATGCAGCGGATCAAAATTATTTTTCCTGGCGAGATGGCGTGTTTCCTCCAGACTGGCGACAAATTCAGGCCATGGCAGTATGTTTTCTATTGCGAGCCATGGATCGCCACCGGAATCGCGGGCATCAGACAGGGCCTGACCTACATCGATGTACTGCCTCAGTTTTGACTGGATCAGCTTTCCGGTCTGCTGAAGGCGCTCAGCCTGTGTTCTTTTGGCTTTGCTGAAAAGGCTGTTCAGCATTCGCTCATGCAGCTCAATCACTTCGTCTGTCAGTGTGGCTCTGGCTTCTTCCAGCACGCACACCAGGATCGCATGACGCCGGGCTGCTGAAAATCGGGTCAAATCCCGGCTGCTCATCTTTCGGCCTTCCCGCGCCAGTTTCAGCAACCGGTTCTGGTGAATGGTACGATCTATACCTTCAGGTAATGCCAGCGATTCAATGCTGCTGAGCCGATCAAGATGTTGCAGCACGTTCTTACCATTGATTTTACCCGGCGGTTGCAGAAGCCATGTCAGCCTGGAAGACTGATTATCTGAGGACTCAAGTAAACGATCCAGGGCGTCCCTGTGAGCCGGAGTTAACGGGGCATTCAGGGTCTGAAATACGATTTTATCGCCGCCAGCCATGGCCTCCGCACAGGTACGCTCCACGACATCAATCGAGGGGATTATCACGTTGTTCTTCCGGAGCCAGACCAGCAGTTCTTCGGCCAGGAGAATACCTTTATCGGTGCGCGTCGCCATCGGCAGCAGGTGTGTAATACAGTCCTGCTGTATTTTGCCGGTGAACACTTTTACGCCAAGATAGCGGTAGAGTTCGGTTAAATGTTCGCGTCGCGTGGTTTCCCTGCCGGAAAGGTAAGCAGTCCAGAGATCTCCGGTAAGTTTTAGCCTGCTGGCAATATGCTTCAGCAGCGCATCAGAGAGTGGGATTTTTTTATCCGGTGCAAAGCCGACATTTTTCAGATAGCAAAGAAGGACGGCAAAACCAAAACGGCTGGCGGGTTTACGGTGAGCACTGATAAGTGCCAGATCACGCTCACTAAAATACGCCATTCGGGTCAGCGTTAACTCATCGTCCGGTAATGCCAGTAATGATTCTCTTTCCGACAGAGAAAGAATCTGCCTCCTTGCCATATAGTTTCCCTCATAAATTATTCGGTGCGGTATTTTTAACAAAAATGCTTATCGCATAAGGGTACACCCTGACGCCATAACCAAAACGTGACGCGACACGATGAATGACATAACCTATATGCGATAGATTAAATGCAATAATCTAAATGCGATAATGCGGTGAAAAAATGTTCATCAGAGCTTATTTAAGGGCATCAACGGAAGATCAGTTCGCCGATCGGGCAAAAGAGATGCTGGAGCAGTTCGTTCAGGATCGAGGGCATAAAATTGCCAGTTTCTACCGGGAGAACGTCAGCGGTACAAAACTTGACCGCCCTGAACTGGGGCGCTTACTGATGGATAGTCACCGCAATGATATTTTGCTGGTCGAGCAGATAGACCGTCTGACCCGCCTCAGCAACAGCGACTGGATGACGCTGAAAAAGCAGATCGAGCAACATGAGCTGCGGATTGTCAGCCTGGATGTGCCCACCTCATGGCAGGCACTGTCAGATAAAGACCCTTCGCAGGCTGACCCGATAACACGCGCCGTGATAACCGCCATCAATAATATGCTTATCGACCTGATGGCCGCGATGTCGCATAAGGACTGGCTGAGTCGCCGCCAGCGTCAAAAGCAGGGAATTGAACGAGCTCATACATTGGGTAAATACCGGGGAAAACAGGCCGATCACGAACGGCATCAGAAAGTCCTGTACTACCGGCAGATCAAAAAACTGAGCATCCGGGAAACGGCAGATGCGACAGGGTACAGCCCCTCTCAGATATGCCGCATTCAGGCTCTTTATAGAGATGTGGCCACTGATTAAAAAGTAGCCTCAATATACAATGATTTCCGTTTCTCAAACGGAGTCCATCAGGACGTCGGGAATAAGACCCGGCATATGCCGGGCCTTCATTGCTTACGGCCTTGAGGCCGTACCGTCTGGTGTGCGTGCCATTGTCCAGGACGGTATCCCCCCCTCGCACGGATATTTCGCCGCTTTGGCTTCATCAATGTCAATACCCAGACCCGGCTTATCGTTCAGATAGGCATAACCATGATCAATCTCAGGGCAGGCCGGGAAGACATCACGCAGCGCATCGTTCATTGGCGTGTATTCCTGAATGCCAAAGTTCGGTGAACTCAGATCCAGATGCATATTGGCACAGACCCCGACCGGAGAAATGTCTCCCGGCCCGTGCCATGCGGTGCGCACGCCGTTCAGTTCGCTGTAGACAGCAAGTTTCTTCGCCGGCGTAATGCCGCCGATGGTGCTCACATGACAGCGAATGTAGTCGATGAGCTTGTTGTCGATGAGCGGCTTCCACTCATTCACATTCACAAACAGCTCACCCATGGATATCGGCGTGGAAGACTGCTGGCGCAGCATTTTCAGCCAGTCGATGTTTTCCGGTGCCACCGGATCTTCAAGATAAAATAGCTGATACTGTTCGAGCGTTTTGGCCAGGTTAACGGCAGTCACAGGGGTGACGCGCTCGTGCACATCATGAATAAATTCGATGCCAAAGCCCAGCTTGTTACGCAGGTGATCGAACAAACGCGGGACGCTTTTGGCGTAGGCATCCGGGTCAAAGTAGATGCCAGGCGTTTTGCTGCGCGGCGAACGCTTCGGCTGGATGTTTTTCGCCCGCGCCAGCTGAGTGGCGATCAGCTTGAGATCATCAGTCCCCGCGCCGCCGTACATGCCCATCTGGCATCGAACGTACTGATAGCCCTCTTCCATTCTGGCGCGGATATTATCTTCCACCTCCACTTCATCGCCGCCGTCGGTGTGGCAGTACAGTGGGATCCCATCACGGCATTTGCCGCCCAGCAGGTCATAAACCGGCATCCCCGCCAGCTTACCTTTGATATCCCACAGTGCCATATCTACGCCGGACAACGCATTGTTCATGATTGGGCCATTACGCCAGTAGCCGCTTACCGCGCCCGACTGCCAGATATCCTCAATACGCGTCGGATCTTTGCCAATCAGAAAAGGTGCCATGTACTCATCGATTGCGCTTTTTACCGCGAAAATACGCTGAGTAAATGTTGCACATCCCAGTCCGTACAGCCCCGGCTCGTTGGTCTCGACCTTTACGACCGCCAAATCAATACCGCCCGGCGCCGTCAGAATCGTTTTCACGTTGGTGATTTTCAGGTTACTCACTTTCACTCCTCAACTCAGCGAATTTACCGTATGTCATACCGTTGTGGATGACATGACACATGTTTGTAAGTTGTCCTACAACTTAATGCTGTTATATCACGCTTCTTTCGAAGAGGAGCGCTGCGAGCGCCATTCTGTGACAGCGATCAAATCTCGTTCAATTTAAATTAAATTAAACAATATAATTCAATGAATTAATTGAATTTAAGTGATCGCCATGCGGAGCTGTTTGTGATCCTTGTTGCAAATAAATGGGTGAGTTGTTGATTTTATCAGAGCGAAAATTCAACCTTAAATAAGACAGTCGTCATACAAGTTAAACGAGTGAGGAAACAACATGACCGCTTTATTTGATTTAACCGGGAAAACGGCTCTGGTAACGGGCTCTGCGCGTGGGCTGGGCTTTGCCTACGCCGAGGGGCTTGCCGTTGCGGGCGCACGGGTCATCCTGAACGATATCCGCGACACGCTGTTGGCCGAATCCGTGGATACGCTGACCCGTAAAGGTTACGACGCACACGGCGTGGCTTTTGACGTTACCGATGAACAGGCGATTGAGGCGGCTTTTAGCAAACTCGATGCGGAAGGGATCAGTGTTGATATCCTGATCAATAACGCCGGTATTCAGTACCGCAAACCGATGGTCGAGCTGGAGCTGGAAAACTGGCAGAAGGTGATCGACACCAACCTGACCAGCGCATTTTTAGTCTCCCGCGCGGCGGCAAAACGGATGATCGCCCGCAACAGCGGCGGCAAAATCATTAATATCGGCTCGCTCACCAGCCAGGCTGCACGCCCGACCGTTGCCCCTTATACGGCGGCAAAAGGCGGTATCAAAATGCTCACCTGCTCGATGGCCGCAGAATGGGCGCAGTTTAATATCCAGACCAACGCCATTGGGCCGGGCTACATCCTGACCGACATGAACACCGCACTTATCGAAGACAAACAGTTCGACGCCTGGGTGAAAAGCAGCAACCCCTCACAGCGCTGGGGTCGTCCGGATGAGCTCATCGGCACCGCCGTCTTCTTATCATCCAAAGCATCGGATTATATCAACGGGCAAATTATCTACGTCGATGGTGGCTGGCTCGCCGTGTTATAAGCCGTCCGTACTCTACCTACTTGCCTTTAAAATTGACGGCATGTGTTCACCTTGATGCATGCCGATATAACACAGGTATTATTATGAAGGCTTCAAGACAACGACTCTTTATTCTCACATTGCTGTTTCTTGTGACTGCAATTAATTATATGGATCGCGCCAATCTTGCCGTTGCTGGTTCGAATATCCAGAATGATTTCAGTCTGACGCCAACACAACTGGGTTTGCTGTTCTCCATGTTTACCTGGGCCTACGCTGCCAGTCAAATTCCTGTAGGCTATGTCCTTGATCGCATTGGCTCACGTATTCTTTACGGTGGCGCGATTATTCTGTGGAGTATTTTTACCTTTATGATGGGGTTCGCCTCACATCATTTATTCGCGACGGCAACCGCTTCATTTGTGATGCTTCTGGCCTGTCGCGCATTAATTGGTGTTGCCGAAGCGCCGTCCTTCCCGTCTAATACAAAAATAATCGCCACCTGGTTCCCGGACCATGAACGTGCCCGTGCAACCGCGATTTATTCCAGTGCGCAATATCTTGGTCTCGCCCTGCTAACCCCAGCCCTCGCCTTTATTGTGGCTAACTACGGTTGGGAAATGTCGTTTTATCTGTCCGGCGGCGCAGGAATTCTGTTTGGCATCTACTGGCTTATGTATTATCGCGATCCCCAGCACAGCACCGCCGTGAACCAGGCCGAACTGGATTACATCAAGGCGGGTGGCGGCTACGGCTCGGCCAACCAGTCTGCGGTTAGCGAGAAAATCAGCTGGCAAGATATTAAATTCTTCCTCAGTAAAAAAACGATTTGGGGTCTGTTCATCACTCAGTTTGCCTGCTCGTCGACGCTCTATTTCTTCCTGACCTGGTTTATTGTTTACCTGGAAAAAGGGCTGCACCTCTCTATTTCCAAAGCAGGGATGGGTGCCATGCTTCCCTATATTATGGCGATGCTTGGAGTGCTCTGTGGTGGTACGTTAAGCGACATGCTGCTGAAAAAAGGCAAATCCCGCACGCTGGCACGAAAATTACCGGTGATGGCAGGCCTGTGCGTCACCATGATTATTGGCCTGGTGAACTTCTTTGAAAACCAGCCGGTTATTGCGATTGTCATTCTGTCTGTTGCGTTCTTTGCTAACGCCTTTTCAAACCTGGGTTGGGTGGTCTGGAGCGATGTGATTCCTCGTAATTTCCTCGGTACCATGGGCGGATTTTTAAATATTTGCGGCAACCTTTCGGGGATCGTTAGCCCAATTGTTATTGGGGTTATTCTCCAACGCACGCAAAACTTCCAGTATGCCATGTGGTATATCGCAGGCGTCGCCGGACTGGGCTTATTAGCCTACATCTTCCTGGTGGGAAAAATTGAAGTGATCCTGCCTGAAAAAAAGAATGCCGGCACCGTGGATAAGAATGCCATTAATCCGGCAACTGCCAACAAATAATGAGGTCATCATCAAAATGGAAAAAATAACCTGTAACGCTTGTCTGGCCCATGCGGAAAAAGACGTACGTTTTGAATCACGTGAAATCGAGCATGGTGAACATGACGTCGTCGTGAAGGTCGCCTGCGGCGGCATCTGTGGCTCTGATATTCACTACTATCAGCATGGACGCGCGGGGATGTCTGTTCTCAAACATCCGATGGTGATTGGCCATGAGTTTGTTGGCGTGATTAACAAAGTGCCCGCAGGCAGCGAGTTGAAAGTGGGCCAGACGGTTGCGGTGAACCCGTCCAGCCCCTGCAATCAGTGTGAGATGTGCCTTTCCGGCCATCAAAACCTGTGCGGCTCCATGCGCTTTATGGGCAGCGCGCAGTTCAATCCTCACGTGAACGGCGGCTTTTCTGAATACGTGGTGGTAAAACCGGAGCAATGCATTCCCTACGATAGCCGCGTACCCGCAAACGTGATGGCCTTTTCGGAGGCTCTGGCGGTCGCCATTCATGCGATAAAAAAGGCGGGCCAGTTGACCGGCAAACGCGTACTGGTGATTGGCGCAGGCCCCATTGGTTGCCTGATCCTCGCGGCGGCGCGCAGTGCCGGGGCATCTGAACTGGTGGCGTCCGATCTCAGCCCGCGCTGCCTGGAACTGGCACGTCAGATGGGGGCCACGGCAGTGATGGATCCGCGCGATGAAGAACAGGTCGCCCATTATCAGCAGCATAAAGGCTATTTTGATGTCGTGTTTGAAGCCTCCGGCGCGCCGATTGCCGTGGCATCCACCGTCGATTTCACCCGCCCTGCCGGCACCATCGTCCAGGTGGGGATGGGCGCCAGCCCGGTAAGCTGGCCGGTATCGCCAATGCTGGTTAAAGAGCTCAACTGGGTCGGTTCCTTCCGCTTTATCGGTGAGTTCATCACCGCGGTACGCTGGCTGGAAGATGGGCGCGTCGATCCTCGCCCCCTTATCAGCGCTGAGTTCCCACCCCAGCAAATTGAAGATGCGTTGATTACCGCCACAGATAAAAATATCTCTGCTAAGGTACTCATTCGTTTCGATTAACAATGAGAAGCGCCTGGCCGGGCGCTTTGTTCTTAAAAGTGAATTGTTATAGAATAAATCACTTCAGCGACATCTTAACGGATACTCATTTTGAGCATAAAATCCATTCAAAAACAGAATGTTGTAAATGAAATTTATGATCAGATAAGCGGCAAACTGCTGGACGGCAGTTGGGCGCCGGGTAGCCGTTTGCCCTCAGAAGCGGAGCTGACTACCTCTTTTAACGTCAGCCGGGTCAGCGTTCGCAGCGCGGTGCAGCGTTTTCGTGACCTGGGGATTGTGGTGACGCGCCAGGGCAGCGGCAGCTACGTGAGCGAAAACTTCACCCCGCAGATGTTGAGTAACGATCCTCGTCCGATCATGCACCTTAGCCGCGAAGAGTTTCACGATATGATGATTTTTCGTCAGACTGTGGAGTTCAAATGCGTGGAGCTCGCCGTCACACACGCCACCGATGATGACATTCGCCAGCTCGAAGAAGCACTGAACAACATGCTGATCCATAAAGGCGATTATAAAAAATACTCGGAAGCGGACTACGAGTTCCATCTGGCGATTGTCAGGGCATCGCACAACAGCGTGTTCTACAACGTGATGAGCTCGATTAAAGACATCTATTACTACTATCTTGAAGAGCTTAACCGTGCGCTGGGTATTACCCTTGAAAGTGTGGAAGCCCATATCAAGGTCTATATGTCGATAAAGAATCGCGATGCCAGCACAGCTGTTGAAGTGCTCAATGAAGCGATGTCAAGCAATATTATTGCAATCGAAAAAATCAAATCTACAGAAACATCAGGGACAAAATAATAGTTGGTTACAGGCTCAACTTACAGAACTATTTAACATAGCTGAATCCGAAATAGTTGCCATTAACGGAGTAAAGTGAGCCAGTAACAATTTACTACTATGTTAGTGTGACATAGTCCTACTTTAAAATCCTGGCAGTGCGGCCTGAAATCAGCGGAGCTTCAAAAGGCCAAGCCCCCCTTAACGTACAATAATTTTCGATATCCAAACTGCCCCCTATATGTTGCTGTTTTCTCTTCGATGAAACCTTGCCGGGTACGATGTAAACACTGCATGGCCTGCTGGCTTTCGTCTTTCACTGGTACGAACCGCATATGCGGACGACGGACAGATTCACAGATAGCCTGAGCATCAGCAGCATCATTTTTCCCTGATTTACCAGCCATACAGTAAGGCGATACAAACTTAGCAGCCATCAGGCGCGGCTCATGACCATACTGCCGAAACAACCTTGCCCAGTAGTGAGCCCCGGAGCATGCCTCCATCCCGATAACACAGGGAGGTAAACTGGCAATCAGCTCAGGAAGGGCAGCTCGAGGTACTTTGGGTTTAACCAGAACAGTTTTACCGTGTTGATCAACGCAGTGAACAGCGAACACATTTTTAGCAAGATCGATACCGACAGTAGTGATGGTCATAACGAATCCCTCCGGGGCTATGTTTACCCCATGATTGCACAATAGTTAATCAGGTGCATATCCAGGGGAAGTCCCTTCCATTCGTTTAACGCATCATCATTAATGCTAATGTATGCATACATTAGCATTAATGATGAAGGAAAAGAATAACAATTGCAGTCAACCCACTTCTTTTTTGGATTTCTTAATTTTCGTCTGATAAAGCCGCTTTACCCGTTCAATTTCTGCCAGCGTTGCGGACCAGTGTAGTTCGGCGGCATGACGATATCTGGCAGCCATTTTTTCCACCATCTCCGGATTGCTGTCCGCGCTGCGGTGCTGACGCCCCTTCTCCCCAAAAACTTCAACAACCAGCCACTGGCTTCCGGTTCTGCCGAACAATGCCTTGCACAAACGTCTCACAGTCAGCGGGGTTAAATCTGGATCGGGATCGTAGGCAATGGTAGCAAAAATAAAGCGCAGCATTTCTGATGTCTTGTAACGCTTTACGCTGGCAGCCAGACGTGAGGCACGTTGCGGTGCTTCCCAGCGGTCGTTACTGTAATTAGCCACTTCAGCCAGATAATCCTTTTCAAGTTTTTCAGCCGTGTAGCACCTGCCGCCTAAAAAAAGCCGCATGGCCTCCCTGGTTTTGTCTCTCACATATCATCCCTCATTAATGCTAATGTACGCATACATTAGCATTAACATGCTGACAGCAACAAGCGGTGGATTTACGTCTGGATAACGTAAATGATTGCGGTATACAGGCCAGGCGGTCAGATTTTCAGCCGTGCCTGTTCCTGCAGCAGTTCCAGATGATATGCAGCAATAGCGTTTACCACCCCTGCCGTCATCCGTGCGTCGGCGATCGCTGAGTGTGCCAGCCCTTCCCAGGTCAGTCCGGCTTGGCTGGCAGCACTGGCCAGTGAAATCGTGCCATAGCGGTTGGTGGCCCTATAATATCCTGCAGCCAGCTCCATCGCACAATATACCGTCATTTCTTCCAGCCAGTCAGCCGGATCGCTATGTGCGGCAGCAGTCTGTTTCAGAATGCGGATGTCGAACCGGGCATTAAAGATAATTACTGGTCGATCTCCGATCGCATGCCGCAGTTGCCGCGCCACATCTGTCCATGATGGTGCGCCGCAGAGAGCCTGCTCACTGATACCATGCACGGCGGCGGCCTGCACCCCGATGGCGACCGTGGGCTTCAGCCTGGTTTCAAATACGGCCACATCGGTCAGGCCGATTTCCAGGGCTTCCGCAGTATTATCCAGTCCTGTCGTTTCAGTATCCAGAAAGAGTGGTGCCAGACTCAGCCAGTCATATGCCTGCCGTGCCATCCGGCCACTGGTGCTTGTATGTAATAGGACTCGATGGCTAGCTACCATCATATGAAGCAGAGTGAGCTTGTCCCAGCCCTGAACAGTCAGACTTTGATTAGCAGCAAAAGCCCTCTGCTTCACCTTTCACGCCAGCATTAACATTGAACGGTTGCCAAGAGCGATGACTCTGCATGTACAAGGGGAATAGGCGTGATGGTTTGGTGAAAGGAGAATATTCATGTTTCAGTTAGGTATTGATGTCAGCAAGAAAACGCTGGATTTGTGCCTGCTGCGCGAAGGCGTAAAAGGCAGAGTTAAAACCCGAAAGCTTCAGAATGATATTAATGCTGTCAGCGCGGTAATAGCCTGGCTCAGTAAGCAACATTGTAAACCTGAAGATGTCCATATCATTATGGAAGCCACTGGTGTTTATCATGAATCACTGGCTTACGGGCTTCACAAAGCCGGGGGCCGGATATCACTTGCCAACCCACACAGGGCAAGAGAGTTTGCCCGGGGTATGGGAATGCTGACCAAAAATGACCGGGTTGATGCTTATATGCTGGCTTGCTATGGCGTGCTTAAAGCACCGGAGCCATGGCTTCCTCCACCGGAAGAAGTCCGCCATCTCAGTGCACTGCTCCGCAGACGTGATGCTCTTGTGGCTGACAGTACTCGCGAAAAAAACAGGCTGGAAAAATACCTGGCAACAGACACACCTTCTGTTATAGCTGAATCCGTAGAGGCAATGATTGGTCAGTTGAACGCAGAAATTAAACGTCTGGACAGACTGATCCGTTCACACCTTAACCAGCATCCTGAATTAAAAAAGGATTTTGACCTGCTGACGTCAATAAAATCCGTAGGTTATCAGTTAGGTCTGAATATGCTTGTCATCCTGCGGAGCCATGATTTCGCCACAGCAGAACAGGCGGCTGCATTTTTAGGTGTCGTTCCCGTTGAAAAATATTCCGGCACCTCGGTCAGAGGGTGTCCGAAACTGTCAAAAATTGGTCCGCCGGGAATTCGTGCGAAACTGTATCTGGCTTCGTTGTGTGGTCTGAGATTTAACCCATTGATGAAAGCGATGTATGAGCGATTATGCCTGAGAGGTAAGGCCAAAATGTGTGCCATTGGTGCGCTGATGAGAAAACTCGTGCACTGGTGCTATGGCGTACTGAAGACCCAAAAACCGTTTGATGTGGGCTATTTGCCTTCATATGCGCGTAGCGCATGTAAGGCGGCATGATGTAGTTACATATGGTACAGGAGTAACACCGCCGAAGCCCGGCGTAAGCCGGTACGTATTGATAGATTTCACCTATCCCATCCCTGCCCTGCGAGGCCATACGGGCTTTCAGCGATGATGAAGTATAGGTAAGCCCTTTTAACCCCGTTAGCGCGGCTACGCCGCGCTGTATCGGGGACTTAGTGCTGACAGCTTGCTGGCAGTACTTAGGGGGCTGTACGTCGGAGTTCAAGCGATTTTTCTTGCCACAACACGGTAGCTGCTAAGCTATACCCGCTTTCAGCCATGAAAGAGCTTCTGTGCGCGGTCGGAGTGGTCCTGACGAGGGTTTACCCGAAGTCGGGGCGTATCTCCGCGTTAGCGGGCCGTGAGGGCCGCTTACGAGCGTGTATTCAGTACGTCCAGCCAGAAGACTGACAGCGATGACGGAGTATAGTTACAACATTCATAATTAAAAGCGACTCTGTTCCGGCCCTTGGGGCCGGGGCGGGGCCGCTTTTCAGTTATGAGGGAGGGGCTTTGTGGCTTCAGTTCTGCGCTGGTCCGGGGTTTTTCCGAGGTCTATGTTTGCATGTTGTAACTAATGTGGCTCCGGTCGGGGCCCGCCGCTTGCGGTGGGAGGTGTATATCTGTCTGTCCATAGGACAGGCAGTGAATAGGTTTTCTTTTTAAATGAATGTAATTAAGTAGTTTAAAGGAGATATAAACAGGTGTTTAAAAGATACATTGCACCCTGTAGGGCTGGCGGCTGGCGCTTTATGAGATGAACGGTTGTAACCTTATCGGGAAGTCCCTTGCAGTTATATGTGGATAAGCAAAATTACCCGTCTGTGAGGCGTGTTTTGTATCAAAAACAAGGGGGACCGGATGCACCTGAAGGTGGATGATGAGGTTGTTTTTTTGTATGTGGTGCTGATTTTTTGTGCGCTGTCGGGCCTCAGACGTGCGGAAGCCTCCGGCGCGTGCCGGATTATTCTGAGGAGGTCACTTTCAGGGGGAAGCTGTGGCCAGCCGGCTGTAATTGCGGTTACGCGACAGAATCATGCGCTCCTTCACACGACGCTCCACTTCACGTTTTACCGCCTCACGACTGGCAGTGAAGCGCCCTTCCGAGATTTCACGCGTCAGCTGTCGTTTCACCAGGGTGACGATATCCTGACGTTCCCTGCCCGCATCACGACGCGCACGGGCACGCTTTATTCCCCGGGACTTAAGCTCTGTCTGGTAACTGCGGAAACGCTCACGCACAAAACGCCAGGCTTTCGCTATCAGTTCATCCATACCCAGGGTATCCAGCCCCTGCTTTTTGCGCTGTTTGTTTTCCCATACCACACGGCTGCGGCGCGCAGCTGCCACTGCATCCTCAGACACATCAAGGGCGGCAAACAGCGCCAGTGTGAACGTGATATCGGTCGGAATGTAGCACCCGATAAGCGGGTCATATTCCGTCTGGTAGGTAATCAGTCCCAGCTCTGACAGGGACGTCAGGGCCCGGGTGGCCCGGGTGATGGAGAGTTTTCCTGCACCGGACTCTGTCGCCAGTCCGCACTCAATGGCCAGCGTGGTGATGGAACACTGGACGCGGTTGGCCAGCGGGTCATAATGGAAACACAGCCCCTGCAGCAGCGCATCAATAGCCCGTCGACGCAGACCACGCGAACGGGCATGCGCCACATGAATAGCGAAATCAAAACGGGAGCTGAAGCCCACCGCTTTTTCCATCAGTTTTTCGCAGAACTTCAGCGTTCCGGCACCTTCACGGGGTGTGAACACCGGATTCGGGTTCTTTACCTGGCGGTAATACGTTTGGTGAAGATCAGTCA
>OBRJ01000470.1_pt1 | contig 21380 bp, 20 predicted proteins | sample 1494831 | NCBI WGS metagenome assembly OBRJ01 (sample SAMEA3360658, study PRJEB22359) | human gut metagenome | biome: ENVO:urban biome; feature: ENVO:human-associated habitat; material: ENVO:feces | place: Bangladesh | collected 2011
GATGATGAAGAAATGAATGCATTTCTTTTTTCTTTGGGCTGCTATGCAGGCGAACCCATTACAGTTGTAAGGCGTGTAAAGGGCGGCTGTGTGGTATCCATCAAGGATGGTCGCTATAATATCGACAATCATCTGGCAGAGGCCATTGAGGTAGAATGAAAGAAAAAGTAAGAAAAAGCAAGAAAAAGTAAGAAAAAGAATGAAGTATAAGTGGTGAATTTATTCACCACATATATTTTGTGCTGGGGTTAGATTCAGCTAACCGAAGCGGGAAAACTAAAGGAGTAGAAAGAAGATCAAAAGATCATAGGAGGAACAGAAAAATGAGAATTGCATTGGCGGGGAATCCCAACAGCGGTAAGACCACCATGTACAATGCGCTCACAGGCAGAAATGAACGTGTTGGTAACTGGGCAGGTGTTACGGTAGACAAAAAAGAATTTCACATCAAGAAGAATTTCTATGATGGCGCAGAGGAACTGATTGCAGTCGATCTGCCCGGTGCTTACTCCATGTCTCCCTTCACATCTGAGGAGAGCATCACAAGTACCTATGTTAAAAATGAACATCCCGATGTTATTATCAATATCGTGGATGCAACAAATCTGAGCCGTTCTCTGTTCTTTACAACACAGCTGCTGGAATTGGGTATTCCTGTTGTTGTTGCGCTGAACAAGAGCGATATCAACGAAAAGAAGGAAACAAAGATTGATGAAAAGCTGCTGTCCGAAAAGCTGGGCTGCCCCGTTATCAAAACGGTTTCCGTTACCGCATCCGATAAGGGGCTTCTGGAGGTTGTAAAGGCAGCCGTAGCGCAGAAGGGCAAGGAGCAGAAGGCACCCTACTGGGAAGGCAATGTAGATCTGACCGATAAGAACGCAGTTACAGAATCCGACAGAAAGCGTTTTGAATTTGTAAACGGCGTTGTAAAGCAGGTGGAAACAAGAAAGATTCTGACAAGAGAGAAAAACAGTCAGGATAAGCTGGATGCCATTCTGACAAACCCCATCGGCGGTATCTTAATCTTCGTTGTGGTTATGTTCCTGGTATTCAATATCTCCCAGTCTCAGCTGGGACCCTATCTGGCAGATATTCTGACAGGCTGGATTGAGTCCTTCCAGGGCTTCGTTGCAGATAAGCTTTCCGGCGCATCTCCCTTCATGCAGGCACTGGTAGCAGATGGTATCGTTGGCGGTGTTGGTGCCGTTGTCGGCTTCCTGCCTCTGGTAATGGTAATGTATTTCCTGATGGCGCTCTTGGAGGACTGCGGCTACATGGCGCGTGTATCCATGGTTCTGGACCCCATCTTCAAAAAGGTTGGTCTGTCCGGTAAATCCGTCATTTCCTTCGTTATCGGTACAGGCTGTGCAATCCCCGGTGTTATGGCGGCGCGTACCATCAGAAACGAAAGAGAACGCAGAGTAACAGCAATGCTGACATCCTTCATGCCCTGTGGTGCAAAGCTGCCCGTAATCGCGCTGTTCGCAGGTGCATTCTTCGCAGACGCATCCTGGGTTGGTACCCTGATGTACTTCGTAGGTATTATTCTGATTTTTGTCGGCGCGCTGCTGATTAACAAAATCGCAGGTCATAAAGTAAGAAAATCCTTCTTCATTATGGAGCTGCCCGAATACAAAATCCCCAGCCTGAAAAGAGCATTCTATTCCATGTGCTCTCGTGGTAAGGCGTACATTGTGAAAGCGGGTACGGTTATTTTGGTCTGCAACACAGTCGTACAGATCATGCAGTCCTTCACATGGCAGCTGCAGCTGGTAGAAGAGGGCATGGAGCATACCTCCATTCTGGCTTCTATCGCTTCTCCCTTCGCAGTTCTGCTGATCCCTCTGGGCTTCGGCGCATGGCAGCTGGCAGCAGCAGCAATCACAGGCTTTATCGCAAAGGAAAACGTAGTTGGTACGCTGGCAGTTTGCTATGGTGTCACAAACTTCATTGATACAGAGGAATTGGCGCTGGTAGGCGGCGGCAATCAGGTTGCAACCATTATGGGTCTGACAAAGGTAGCTGCTCTGGCATACCTGATGTTCAACCTGTATACACCTCCCTGCTTCGCGGCAATGGGTGCGATGAACTCTGAAATCAAGAGCAAAAAATGGCTGTTCGGCGGCATTGGTCTGCAGTTCGCAACAGGCTTCACAATCGCATTCTTCGTATACCAGATTGGTACACTGATCACAACCGGCTCTTTGGGCAATGGCTTTATCCCCGGTCTGATTGTGGTTATCCTGATCGTTGCATTCATTGCACATCTGATTGTGAAAGCAAACAAGAGTATTGCAAAGGAATATGCGCTTGGCAATAACATGAACAATAGTGCAAAGAGCGCATAAGTTCGCATAAAAAGGAGTCATAAGTATGATAGATATTATCGTTGGTTTATTAGTGGTAATTATTATTGGTGCAGCATTGTTTTACATCAGAAAAGAAAAAAAGAAAGGCGCATGCGTAGGTTGCCCCTATTCCACACGTTGCCAGAAGCATCACCCCGGTGATTCTGACCACAGCTGTGACTGTCATACAGAAAAATAAATATCGAATCCTCTCTCCGCCCCTTGCAGGAACTTCCTGTGAGGGGCATTTTATATGTCCGTTTTGCAGAAAAGGCGCGTCCTGTTCGCGCTGTAATTTCCTCCCTGACGGGCGTTCTCGGCACAACCCGGCTTCGCAGTCATCCAAATCCAAAAGTCTCTCTGATGGGCGCAGAGAGGGCGATGCGTTTGTCTGTCAAAAGTAAGGGAAAAAAGTAAGGAAAAAAAGTAAGGAAAGAAAGTAAGGAAAGCAGGAAACAAGCCGCCGCCACTGCTATAAAGCTGCCCGAAGGAGGGGGGGCGGGGAAGAAAAGCATAAGCAGAGGGGAAAGGTATGAGCAGGGGAAAAAGCAAAACAAAAACGAGTCCATCCGGACTCGTTTTCGTTTTTAGAGAGATAATAGAGTTTAAATTTAAGAGAGTTTATTTGAGGAGTTTTTTTATAGAAACATCTGAGTCAGATGCTATCTAACGAATTAGTATGCGCCGAAGCCTTCGCCGAATGCTGTGCACTGCACTTTTGCATCACCATCGGGGAACCCGTTTACCATCAGACCATCGTCATACAGGTTCGCGCCTGCTTTTGTTGTTCTTTCTGCCCAGTCGCGCATCCACTGGCCATCGCCCCAGCCGTAGGAACCAAACAGAGCAACCTTTTTGCCGCCCAGCTTGCCTTCGATAGAGGTGAAGAAGGGATCAAATTCGCCTTCTTCCAGAACTTCATCGCCCATTGCAGAGCAACCAAAAGCGATTTTGTCATAATCTGCAATATCACCTGTGAACTGATCTACGGAGTACAGCTCTGTGCCTTCGCCCATACCTGCGGCGATTGCACTGGCCATTGCTGCTGTGTTGCCTGTGCCGCTCCAATAGATAACTGCTTTTTTCATAATTCTTTGCCTCCTAAGATGTAATTTTTGAGATGTAATTGTGTTTTTTATATCGCTGCGCCGGTGCGTGCCGGTGTCAAAAGAGACACAATATCTGCACCTGCGGAAGCTTGCTCCATGAGTCTTTTTCTGCATCTGGCATAGCTGCGGAATGTATGCAGGGCGGCTTTGCCGTCGCCGTAAACCTTCCAGTCGCCAACCAGCTTGTAGTTATGCCCTTTTTCGCGAATGAATGCGAAAACGTCCTCTGCGGGGTAGCCGAAGAAGAACCCGATCTCGTGCGGAAATTCTGCGCCCTGAATGATACGCTTGCGCAGGATGCACAGGGTTTCATAAAGGGAGGCTTCCTCATCCGGCGTTTCGGGGTAGCCCTGCTTGATGAGGAATTCCTTTACAGCAGGCTGCTTGAAATAATGCAGCATCATGTCCTTGCGGTAAACAAGAAGATATACCCGCTGTTTCTTGCAGTAAAGATATTCAACGGAAATGCCCAGAGGGGCAAGCTCTTTTTTATATCTGTCGATTTCCTTGCGATAGTCTGTCAGGCAGTTGATCGAAAAGGAGAACAGATTTGCCTGCTTTCTGCCCAAAAGGGCGGGGGAGGCAAAATATAACAGGTCTTTTTCAAAATCAGACATGAAATACCTCCTTATTAGTTAGCTATTGCTAACCTTTGGTGAAAAATATAACTCAGGCACAACAATATTGACCCAAAATACGCTTTAATGCAGAAGAAGAACTGCTGTGGCTGCGCTCAATGGTAATATTGTTTTTTTCTGCCTCCTGTACTGCGCCGTTTACCATGATGTGGGAAACAGTGCTGGTGAAAAGGATAATCAAATCCGCCTGACCAATCTGTCCCTTGAAATTGCCGGGTAGCTGTGTAAATACTTTTCCTTTACAGTTGTATTTTTTACAGATATCCATGTATTGACGAACCATTCTGTCATGTCCGCCTACAATGACAACGCTCATGAGGATGACCTCCTTTCAAAGATTAGTTAGCTTTAACTAACTTATGCGCCTATCATAGCATGCGGAAAAAAGAATGTCAAGTAATTCCTAGAGAATTTATGTGAAAAAGATTCTCAAAAAGCTGCTTCCTTGAGAAGGGCTCATATTTTTCGGGAAAGCAGAGAAACTAAGAAAAATGATTTTCGGGAGGGAAAAGAAATGATAGAACGAAAAGTGGTTTTAAAAAATCGGACGGGACTGCATGCGCGTCCGGCATCGGAGCTGGTTGCCTTCGCGAAGGAATTGCCCTGCAAGGTTTATTTGGAGCATAACGGCAAAAAAGCCGCGGCAGACAGCATCCTGCAGCTTCTTGCACTGGGGGCAAAGGAGGGCAGCGAGCTTGTGCTTTCTGCCGATGGCGAAGGGGACAAGCATTCTGTGGAAAAACTGGAAGCCTTTCTGGCGATTCTGGAGGGATAAGTCTGGAGGGATAAGCATGGAAGAAATCAGAACGGAGCCGCAGAGCGGCGGCATTGCCATCGGAAAGGCTGTTTTGCTGAAGCAGCCGGATTTGGCGGCGGAGCGGCGTGAAATCACTGCGGCGGAGGCGGAGAAGGAGCAGGCAGCATTTCGGCGTGCGGCGGAGCAGGTGAGGGAGGCACTGCGCCCGCTTGCGCGAACAAACGCTATTTTTGCCGCCCATCTGGATATGGCGGAGGATGCAACGCTTTTGCAGGGCGTGGAAGAAAAAATTGCCGCAGGGAAAAATGCGGAATGGGCGTTGGAGGAGGAAACGGAGGAGCTTTCCGGGATGTTGGAAAGTCTGGAGGATGCCTATCTGCGCGAGCGTGCGGCAGATGTGCGTGATGTATGCCGGCGGATGATGGCGGCGCTCAAGGGAGTCTCGGAGACCTCCCTTCGGAATATCACCGAGAAGGTCATTCTTTTTGCAGAGGAGCTCCATCCCTCCGATACCGCTCAGATGGATTTTCGATACATTCGAGGGATGGTGACGGAAAAGGGCGGCACGACCAGCCACGTTGCCATTCTGGCGCGCAGTCTGGAAATCCCTGCCCTTCTGGGGATGGAAGGGATTCTGAAAAGGGTACGGGAGGGCGAAGCCGTCATTCTGGATGGAAAGGAGGGGCGGCTGATTTTTTCTCCCGATGCCAAAACGCAGGCGGCGTATCAGGAAAAGCAGAAGGCGGAAAAGGAGGTGAAGCGGAAGCTGAAGGAGATGAACCGCCTGCCTGCGGCTACAACGGATGGGCGGCAGGTCGCGCTTTTTGCCAATGCAGGCAGTCTCAGGGATATTGAGCTGGCGAAAAAGCATGGCGCGGAGGGCATCGGTCTGTTCCGCAGTGAGTTTTTATATATGGAAAGCAGCCGCTTCCCGACAGAGCAGGAGCAGTTTGAAATTTATAAGCAGGCGGCGGAAATGCTGAAAAAGCCGATTACCATTCGCACCTTGGATATCGGTGGGGATAAAAATCTGCCGTATTATCAGTTTGAAAAGGAAGAAAATCCGTTTCTGGGGTGGCGCGCCATTCGCTTCTGTCTGGATATGCGCGATGTGTTCAAAACACAGCTGAAGGCGATCCTGCGTGCCGCCGCCTTCGGGGATATCCGCATCATGTACCCCATGATTGTTTCCGTAGAGGAATTTCGTAAGGCAAATGCCATTCTGGAGGAATGTAAGGCGGAGCTGCGCGAGCGAAAGCTGCTGTTTCGGGAAAGCATCAGCACGGGCATCATGGTAGAAACGCCGGCGGCGGCTTTTATAGCGGAGGAATTGGCGAAGGAGGCTGATTTTTTCAGCATCGGCACGAATGATTTAACACAGTATATCCTTGCGGCAGATCGCGGCAACCGAAAGCTGACCAAGCTTTATAGCCCCTTTCATCCTGCGGTGCTGCGCGCGGTGGCGAAGGTAATCGCGGCAGGGCATAAGGAGGGCAAGGAGGTTGGGATGTGCGGCGAATTTGCGGCAGATGCAAGAGCGGTGCCGCTCCTTCTTGGCATGGGTCTGGATGAATTCAGCATGGTATCCAATGAAATTGCGGCGGTGCGCTATCAGGTGCGGGGGCTTGCCGCAAAGCAGACTGCGGAGCTTGCGCGAAGGGCTCTGGCGGCAGGAACGGAAAAAGAGGTCAGGGGGTTACTGGAACGCTGAAATCGAAATGCTGAAATCGGAGTGGAAAATCAGTGGAAAAACACAGTGGACACATCTGCAAAAACGGCTGAAAAGAGGTGTCCACTCGGTGTCCACTCTGTCCATAAGTCCGCAAAAGTGGACACCCTGTGGACAGCTGTTGAATTTTGGCATATTTTCGCCTAGTTTCAAAGAATCTCCCGTTGCATAGCCGCAGGATTTTGTAGTACAATAAAATAGAAGAGATATGGCAATTTAGTCGAAGGAGGAACCCCTTTGGAAATTATAAATTGGAAAGAATTACTTTATCCCTATGAGCAGGCGGTGGAGGAGCTGCTGCTGAAGTTCAAAAATCTGGATAAAGAATGTCGACATTTAGGCATTTATTCTCCTGTCGATTCTGTCACGGGCAGGCTGAAAACCCCTGCCAGTATTCTGGATAAGGCAGGCAGAAAGCATATCGCACCCGATCATATCGAGAAGGAAATCGAGGATATCGCAGGCATTCGTATTCTCTGCCAGTTCGTGGAGGATATCCAAAAGGTGGTTGATATGGTGCGTTCCCGCAGTGATATGACCATCGTGCAGGAGAAGGATTACATAACAAATACAAAGGCGAGCGGCTACCGCAGCTACCACATCATCATCCGCTACCCGCTCAGTACGGCGCTGGGGCCGAAGGAGGTTTTCGCGGAAATTCAGATTCGCACAAACGCAATGAATTTCTGGGCAACGGCGGAGCATTCCCTGCGGTATAAATACAGCGGCAACATTCCGCAGGAGCTGCAGGACAGACTGCATAACTGCGCGGAGGCGGCGTTCCACTTAGATCAGGAAATGTCTACGATTCGGGAGGAAATCACGAATGCACAGCGGCTGAATGAAATCCGCAGAAAGATGACCTCGAATATTCTGGATAACATCCAGAAGCTGCATTTTATGCTGAATCTGGAGGATATGAGCGCCATCAATAAGGAATTTTCGGATGTATGGAACAGCAACGATATTGATAAACTGCGCGAATTCAACGAAAAGCTGAATGTGCTGGCGGAGGTTTATCGGATATAAGAAAGGAAGGGAGAAAATGGCACTTTTTGCCATTGCAGACCTGCATTTTGCCTTTTCTGTGGATAAGCCCATGGATATTTTTGGGGAAAACTGGAAGAACCACAGTGAAAAAATCATCGCAAGCTGGAAGAAGTATATCACCGAAGAAGATACCGTTCTTCTGCCGGGAGACCTTTCCTGGGGGATGCGGATTGATGAAGCGGCGGCGGATTTGGATGTGATTTACAGCCTGCCGGGGAGAAAAATTCTGCTTGGCGGCAACCATGATTACTGGTGGAAATCCTCCTCAAAATTAGAGGCGAGATACCCCGGAATGCGGTTTCTGAAAAACAATTTTGATCGATATGCGGATTGGCATATCTGCGGCACAAGGGGCTGGCTTTGCCCGAATGATGTGCAGTTTACGGAGCAGGATAAAAAGATTTATGAAAGGGAGCAGGTGCGGCTCAGGCTGTCTCTGGATGCTGCCATGCGCGATGGTGCGGAAAAAATCATACTGATGATGCACTTTCCGCCGATGAATGATAAGCAGGAGGATTCTGCATTTACGGCGTTATTTCGGGAATATCCCGTCAAAAAGGTGATTTATGGGCATCTGCATGGCGCGGCAAGCCATAAAACGGCATTTGAAGGAAAACGGGAAGGCATTGATTACGCGCTGATTGCGGCGGATTATATTGCGTTTTGTCCGAGGCGGATTTTATAAGGAGGAAGGCAAGTGAATATCGACAGGAAAAAAATACGGATATTTCTTTGTGCCCTTTGGCCCGGCGGCGGCTATATGTACTTCGGCATGATGAAGAAGGGGACAATGGTGATGGCGCTTTTTACGGCGGTTGCGGGGCTGACGCTGACAATTGGATGGAAATTCCTTGCATTTTTGCTGCCCGTTATCTGGTGCTACTGCTTTTTCGATACCTTCCATGTTGCAAAGCTGCCTGAGGAAATCCGCGAATTTGAGGATCAGGATTGCTGGGATACGGTGGCTGCGTTTGTGAAAAGCGACCCGCTGAAGCGCTTTGAGGAAAAGAAAACACTGGCAGGCGTGCTGATTCTGCTTGCGGCACTTTATACGATGATTTATGGCGTATTTCTGCCGTTCTTCCGCTGGAGTGAGGAGCTGCGGCTGGTGCGGATGGCATTGACGGCAATCCCCCCTGCGGTGATTGCGGTGCTGCTATTTATGGTCGGCAGAAATATTTTGCAGAAGGAGCAGGACAGAAGGGAGGCCGAGGCAGGCATTGCGGAGACGGATGCACCCGATGTGGAGGAGACTGCTCTGGAGGAAGGCAATGTAGAACAGCTGGTGGAGGCGGTTCTGGGGGTAGAAGCCGAAAAGGAAGCAGAAGAAACGGCGGAAGCGGAAGAAATTGAAGCAGAAAATGCCGATAAAGCAGAAGAAACAGAAGAAGCAGGAAAAACAGAAATCAAGGAAACGGCATAAATAAAAGGTCTCTTGGACGAAATATCCGAGAGACCTTTTTTGTTGTTATTTTTTCTTTGCTTTTTTCTTTACGGATGTTTTTTTCGTTTTGCCCTTTGTAGGCTTCCGTTCGGTTTTTCTGACGGGTTTGGTTTCCTCTTTTTTGCGGACGGAATAGCCGAAGGTGCCGATTTTTCTGCCCAGACCGTAATACGCGCCATGCGAGTAGCAGATCGGCTTTGCGCGGTCGAAATGGAACTTGCCTGTTTCATCTAAATATTCATCGCTGACCTGCACGGATACCACTTCCGCAAGGAACATATCATGCGTGCCAAGGGGGATAATTTCCTTTACCTTACATTCAATATTTACAGGGCTTTCATAAATGATGGGTGCATTGACCTTTTCGCCCTTCTTTGCGGTGAGGTGCATGGCTTCAAATTTATCCAAATCTCTGCCGCTGCGCACGCCGCAGAAGTCGCAGGCATACGCCAGCCGTTCCGTAACCAGATTGATGACAAATTCGCCTGTTTCCTTGATGATATTGTAGGAATGGCGGCTCGGACGGATGGAAACGTAGGTCATGGCAGGGTCGCTGTTGACAGTGCCTGTCCATGCTACGGTGATGATATTTTTCTGCTCCATTGTGCCGCAGGAGACCATAACGGCAGGGACGGGATAAATGACAGTCCCCGGTTTCCAGATATCTTTTCCCATAGTGCTGTACTCCTTTCATGGGTTTCTTACTGCTTATCTTAGTATGAAGCGAGGCGGTTTGTAAAGAGAAAAAATGAATTTTACTTGTAAAACCGACATGGCTTCGGTATGATAAAATCAAACAAAAACGATAGGAGAAGAACGATGAAGCTACCTTTAAAATATACCGAAACAATGAAAGCACTTCTGGGGGAGGAATATGACGCATATCTCGCCTCTTTTGACGAGGAGCGATTTTACGGACTGCGCGTGAACACGCTGAAGCTTTCTGCGGAAGAAATGGCGGCGAAGGGGGTATTTTCTCTCAGGTCTGTGCCATGGTGCGAAACGGGATTTTATTATGATGGGGCAGAACGCCCTGCCAAGCATCCGTATTACCATGCAGGGCTATATTATTTGCAGGAGCCAAGCGCCATGAGCCCTGCGGCGACGCTGCCGATTGGGGAAGGAGACAGGGTGCTTGACCTTTGCGCCGCACCGGGCGGAAAAACCACACAGCTTGGCGCAAGACTGGGCGGAACGGGACTTCTGGTTGCGAATGACATCAGCGCAGGCAGAGCAAAGACGCTTCTGAAAAACGTGGAGCTTGCGGGGATACGCAATGCGATTGTGATGAGCGAAACGCCGGAGCGGATTGCGGAGCGGCTGCCGCATTTTTTTGATAAGATTCTGGTGGATGCGCCTTGCAGCGGCGAGGGAATGTTCCGTAAGGAGCCGGATATGGTGAAAAGCTGGGATGCGGATATGCTTGCGTTTTGCCGCAGTGAGCAGGCGAAGATTCTGGAGGCGTGTGCGCCCATGCTGAAGGCAGGCGGAATGCTCCTTTATTCCACCTGTACCTTTTCGCCGGAGGAAAACGAAAAAAGCATTGGTGATTTTCTGGAACGGCATCCCGAATTTGATCTGATGCCGATTGCAAAGAAAAACGGCTTTGCGGCAGGGCTTGCACCGTATACGGACTGCGCCAGACTCTATCCGCACAGGCTGAAGGGCGAGGGGCATTTTCTGGCACTGCTGCAAAAAAAGGAAACGGAGGAGAGCAAGGCTGTTCCCTTGGAAAGCGGCGGATGGACAAAGGAAATGGATGCCTTTGGGGACTTTGCAAAGGAGGTTTTGCAGGAGAAGCCGAAGGGAACCTATAAAATTTACGGCGAGGGGCTGTATCTTCTGCCGGAAGGGACACCGAAGCTGGAAAAGCTGCGCGTACTGCGGACGGGATGGATGCTTGGAACGCTGAAAAAGGGGCGGTTTGAGCCTTCGCAGGCATTTGCAATGGGACTGCGGAAGGAAGAAGTGAAAAATGCGGCGGATTTTTCTCTGGAGGATGAACGGGTGATTCGGTATCTGAAAGGGGAAACGGTTGAGGCGGAAGGCAAGGATGGCTGGACACTGGTTTGTGTGGACGGGTTTCCGCTTGGCTGGGCAAAACGGCAGAAGGGACGCTTGAAAAATAAGTATGCGGTCAGCTGGAAATGGGAATAAAACGTGTGCAATACATAGACATTTGTTCGATTGCTGTTGACAAATGTAAAATCTTCTGTAAAATAAAACTATTATGAGTAAAAATAAAGCAGTTTTGTCAAACAAGGAGAAGCAGAAAAAGGAGTGGAACAAATGGCATTGACATACATCGGCACAAGAGACAGAAGCATCAAGGCGACAGCATCCGAGGCGATTTTGAGAGGGATTTGCCCCGATGGCGGCTTATATATTCCCGAGGAGATTCCCAAAATGGAGAAATCCTTGGAGGAACTGGGCAAGCTGGACTATCAAGAACTGGCGTATGAGGTGTTGAGCAAATTTCTGGACTTTACGGAGGAGGAACTGAAGGCGTGCATCAGGGGGGCGTATGATGAGAAATTCGATACACCTGAGATCGTGCCTGTGGTGAAAAAGGGCGATGCACTGTTTTTGGAATTATTCCACGGGAGAACACTGGCATTTAAGGATATGGCACTTTCTATACTGCCCTATCTGATGAAAACTGCGGCGAAAAGGAACGGCTTGCAGAAGGAGATTGTGATTCTGACTGCGACAAGCGGTGATACAGGCAAGGCGGCACTGGAGGGCTTTGCGAACGTGGAGGGTACAAGAATTATGGTATTCTTCCCGGAGGATGGGGTCAGCCCCGTGCAGAAGCTGCAGATGAATACGCAGGAGGGCGCGAATACCTGCGTGGTCGGCATTAAGGGCAACTTTGATGATGCGCAGTCTGCGGTAAAGAGCATTTTTACGGATAAGGAGCTAGAGCAGGAGCTGGCGGCGAAGGGATTCCAATTTTCTTCGGCGAACTCCATCAACATCGGCAGACTGGTGCCGCAGATTGTTTATTATTTCTGGGCATATTTGCAGGCGGTGCGCATGGGCGAAATCAAAAACGGCGAGGAGCTGAATTTCACTGTACCGACAGGGAATTTCGGGGATATTCTTGCAGGCTGGTATGCGATGAAGATGGGGCTGCCCGTGGGGCATTTCGTTTGTGCCTCCAATGACAATAAGGTGCTGTACGATTTCTTCCGCACGGGGGAATACAATAAAAACAGAGCCTTCCATGTAACGGTTTCTCCCTCCATGGATATTCTGATTTCCAGCAATCTGGAACGTCTGCTGGCACACATGGGCGGACAGGCCGCGACAAAGGCGGAAATGGAAAGCCTGAACAGGGACGGCGTTTACCATGCGGAGATTACGGAAAGGAGCATCAGCGGCGAATACGCAACAGAGGCGGAAACCTTTGCGGCAATTAAGGATTTCTACGAAAAAACAGGCTATGTGATGGATACGCATACGGCGGTTGCGTATGCGGCATATCAGAAATATAAGGCGGAGAGTGGCGACAATAAGCCGATGGTCATTGTTTCCACGGCAAGCCCGTATAAATTCACAAAGGACGTAATGACGGCACTGGATGCGAAATACAAGGATGGGGATGCCTTTGCATTGCAGGCGGATTTGGAAAGAATCAGCGGCGTGGCTGTGCCTGCACCCATTGTGGGCTTGGCGCATAGACCGATTCTGCATAAGAATGTCTGCGAGAAAAATGAAATCAAGGAAGTTGTGAAAAACTGGCTGAAATAAAAAAAGGAGGCGCGTATGGAAGAAAAAAAGCTTGAACATCCGGAGGAAAGACAGGACGAAAAGCAGGAGAAAAAGAAGCAGTATCCTGTGACACGCAGGGATTTTTACGGCTGTGTGATTATTCTGCTGATTGCGATTTTTTTGCAGGGGATGCAGACAAGAGCGCTCATCCGCAGAGGGAATACACAGCTCGAAAACAGCATAGCAAACCGAATCTCAAGCGTGGAGAGCCGCATTGGAAACATCCCGAACAGCATTGAGACGGCATTGCGGGAGGCGGATAATCCCTTTCGGGAGAGCAGTGTGGAAATTGCAGCGGCAGATTTGAAGGCGAAGAAGGTAACCCTTCGCATGACGGCAATGCCGAAGGAATGGGAAACGGGGGATACCTCCTTGCAGTTCTATCTTTCCTGTGACGGCGGCGAAAAAATTGCCGTTGATGCGACCGCAGGTGCAGACCATAGCTTTACGGCGGAAAAGGAAATTCCCTTTTGCGAAACAGCGGCGGTTACGGCAATCCTGCAAAGAGGGGATACGGAATACCCCTTCGATTTGGGCGAAACGAGTGTAGCGGGGGCGGTATATCCTTATTTCAGCGGTGAGTTTTTGGGCAGCTATTCCTGGGTAGCTGTCGGCAAAGAGGCAACGGTCGGTGGAGACATCAATGTTGAGGTGCAGCCGAGCGACTGGATGATGCAGAAGGGGAAAGACCTAACGCTGAAAAATCCTACGGTTGAGATTTATGTGGACGGAAAACGGGTGCAGAAGCATAAGATGCAGGCAGAAATAGACGATACGGATTTTACACGCTACACCTACACGATTGAGAAGGCGTTTAAAGTGAAAGAAGGACAGTACATTGAGGTTTACTTCAAGGCGGAGGATGAAAACGGCTTGAACTATACCTATCTGGTAGACCGCTCCCATGTGACAAACGGCGATGTAGAGACGGCGGGGTCGGTGATTGAGGCGGCTGATTCGGTGCAGGAGGGCAGATTGAAGGTAGAATAAAATTAAGTTGAAAACGGGGTTTTCAACTTGCTGAGACAGAAGAATAAACCGTAGGTTCCGGCGGCGAATGCCTTGAAACCTACGGTTTTCCTCGGCGAAAGTACTGGCACTGCATAGCAGCAGCCCTTTGGGCTGGTTTGCCGGCAAACTGCCACGTCGCCTGCGGATTCCATTTGGGAAACGGATTTGTTTCCCAAGCCCTTCCGCTGCTTCAAAATCACTTTGTCTACAGTCTGCAAGCAGGAGGTTTCCTGCTTTTTTTGTTTCTTTGGCAGAAAAACGGAAAAGCATTGATTTTATTGCGTGCATGACGTAAAATAAAATCAGCATATTATGTGCGTTCGGCAGGGTGCCGGATGAAATGGATACTGATAAAAAAGATAAGATAAAAAAGGAGACAAGCATCATGAAAATGTTCATTGACACAGCCAATGTTGACCACATCAGAGAGGCAAACGATCTGGGCGTAATCTGCGGCGTTACCACAAACCCTTCCCTGATTGCAAAGGAAGGCAGAGATTTTGTTGAGGTGGTAAAGGAAATCACAACCATCGTAGACGGCCCCATCAGCGCAGAGGTCATCAGCCTTGACCACGAGGGCATGGTAAAGGAAGCAAGAGAGCTGGTGAAAATTCATAAGAATATCGTTATCAAAATCCCTATGACACTGGAGGGTCTGAAGGCGGTTAAGATTCTGGCGGCAGAGGGCGTAAAGACAAACGTGACACTGATTTTCTCCGCTACACAGGCACTGATGGCAGCAAGAGCAGGCGCAACCTATGTTAGCCCCTTCCTGGGCAGAGTAGACGATATCGGCTCTGTCGGGATGACACTGATTGAAGAAATCGTTGATATTTTTGATATCCATGGCATTGAAACAGAAATTATCGCGGCATCCATCCGCAACCCCCTGCATGTAATTGATGCGGCAAGAGCAGGCTGCCATATCGCAACGATTCCCTACAATGTACTGATTCAGATGGCAAAGCACCCTCTGACAGATATCGGTATCGAAAGATTTTTGAAGGACTGGGAATCCGTACCCAAGAAATAAGATAGTTTTAAAACAGCAAAGAAGAAATTGAAACCTTTGGAGGAAAACCAAATGAATAACATGGACAACCTGACAATCAATACCCTGCGTTTTCTGGCGGCAGAGGCTATCCAGAAGGCAAAAAGCGGTCACCCCGGTCTGCCCCTTGGTGCGGCACCTGCGGCATATACCCTGTGGGCAAAGGAGCTGAAAGCAAACCCTGCAAACCCCAACTGGGATGACAGAGACAGATTTATTCTTTCCGCAGGACACGGCTCTGCACTGCTGTATTCCCTGCTGCATGTGTTCGGCTACGGGCTGACGATTGAGGATCTGAAAAACTTCCGTCAGAGAAATTCCCTGACACCCGGTCACCCTGAATATAAGCATACAACAGGGGTTGAGGTGACAACAGGCCCTCTGGGACAGGGCATTGCCAATGCAGTTGGTATGGCGTTGGCAGAAAGCCATCTGGCTGCAAAATTCAACACACCCGAATTCAAGGTGGTAGACCATTACACATACGCACTTTGCGGCGATGGCTGCTTGCAGGAGGGTGTTGCCTCCGAGGCGGCTTCTCTGGCAGGGACAATGGGTCTGAATAAGATTATCGTACTGTATGACAGCAACCACATTACCATTGAAGGCGATACAGCAACCGCATTCTCCGAGGATGTGCTGAAGCGCTTTGAGGCTTACGGCTGGGACACACAGGAGGTTGCGGACGGCAATGATGTTGACACAATTCAGGCAGCGATTGCGGCAGCGAAGAAATCCGACAAGCCTTCCATTATCAAGATTGAAACAAAAATCGGCTACGGCGCACCCAATAAGCAGGGCAAGGCTTCTGCACACGGCGAGCCTTTGGGCGAGGAAGAAATTAAGCTGACAAAGGAAAACCTGGGCTGGCCCTATGCAGACAAGGAATTCTTTGTTCCCGAAGAGGTGAAGGCGCACGTTGCGGCAATCACGGCAGAGGGGGCAAAGGCGGAAGCAGAATGGAATGAAATGTTCCGCGCGTATGCAGAAAAATATCCCGAACTGGCGAAGGAATATGCACAGTGGCACAGTGACGAGCTGGCGGCTGATTTACTCAATGATGAGGACTTCTGGAAGAACGAGGGCGACCTTGCAACCAGAGCGGCATCCGAGAAGGTGCTGCAGAAGGTGGCAAAGGTAGTGCCGAACCTGTTTGGCGGCTCTGCTGACCTTGCACCCTCTAATAAATCCCAGATGAAGGACAGAGAATATTACAGCAAGGAAAACCCCGCAGGCTCTAATGTGCATTTCGGTATCCGCGAATTTGCGATGACAGCAATCGCAAACGGGATGTCCGTACATGGCGGCGTAAGACCTTATATTGCAGGCTTCTTTGTGTTCGCGGACTATATGAAGGCAGGGCTGAGAATGGAAGCACTGATGGGTCTGCCCGTAATCAGTATTCTGACACATGACAGCATCGGCGTTGGCGAGGATGGCCCTACCCATCAGCCCATTGAGCATCTGGCAATGCTGCGTAGCCTGCCCAACTACAATGTATTCCGTCCCTGCGATACAAGAGAAACCGCAGCGGCTTGGTATACTGCACTGCACAGCAAAGCAACACCTACCGCACTGATTCTTTCCAGACAGAATCTGCCTGCACTGGAAGGCACAGGCAAGGATGCACTGAAGGGTGCCTATGTGCTGAAGGATTGCGAAGGCACACCCGATGTACTTTTGATGGCATCCGGTTCCGAGGTGGAGCTGATTTACAAGGCGGCAGACGAGCTGGCGGCAAAGGGCGTAAAGGCAAGAGTCATCTCCATGCCCTGCTGGGAGGTATTCGAAGCACAGGATGCGGCGTATAAGGAAAGCGTACTGCCCAAGAATGTGCGCGCAAGACTGGCTGTGGAAGCGGCGGCTGACTTCGGTTGGCAGAAATATATCGGCTTGGACGGCGACATCATCTGCATGAACGGCTTCGGTGCATCCGCACCCGCAGGCTTATTGTTCAAGGACTTTGGCTTTACGGTAGAAAACGTAGTAGAGAAGGCGTTGGCACTGGTAAAATAATAGTATTTTAAGGAAGAAAAAGGCTCTGTGCAGTCCTGCAAGATAAGGCTGTGCAGAGCTTTTCTTGAGAAAAGGAGGTGGATACGCTTGCGTACATTTATTGCGATTGAACTGGAGGAGGAAACCAAAGCACAGCTGGCAGAGGTGCAGGCAGAAGCAGAGAAGCTTTGCCGCAGGGGAAATTATACACCGAAGGAGAACTTTCATTTGACGCTGCATTTTCTGGGAGAGGTGCAGGAGGAGGATCTGGATTATCTGCATGAGGCAATTTACGAAACGGCACGCCGCAATCGTCCCTTTACGATGACGATAGATAAAATTGGCTTTTTTCCGAGAGGGAACAAGGGAATTTTATGGGCAGGGATTGAAAGAAGCAATCATCTGCAAAGATTGTTCTGCACGCTGGAAAAATCTCTGGAGCAGCAGGGCTTTGCGAGGGAGAGAAAGGGACTCAGCCCGCATATCACCCTTGGCAGAGAGGTGGAGCCGCAGCGGAATTTTACTGATGTGCAGAGAGGCGTTCGGGTGGAGCCGATGCGTGTTTCTGTGAGAAGCATTTCGCTGATGGAAAGTGTCAGAAGGGGTGCAAGGCTGATGTATGTGCCTGTTTTCAGACAGAATTTAATCGGAAAATGAGACAGAAAAATCTCATTTTGCAGGATGTAATAAAAAAAATACCAGTCTTTTCGTGGGATTGGTATTTTTTATTTGTGCAAAGTGTGGGAGACAGAGGAGAATCCTTCGTATAGAAGTAATTTAAAAAAATTAAACATAAGGTTTGATTTTGTGAAATTAGCAACAAAAATGAACAAATTTTCAGCAAAAAAAGGAAGAAAAAGGCATATTTTCTTGTTCATTGTTCCAAAGATGATTTGTTGTTTGCGAAATTGATTGAAAAATAAAGGGTTTTTACATATACTTTATTTGTATAACAACGGAATGTATTTCCGCTGTGTACAAAGAGGAGCCTGCTTGGCAGGTATGAAAAGTTTTTGTTCAAAATAATGAGGAAGTTTTTGAGAATTTAAATTTTTTAGGAGGAATGTAATTATGGCAAACAATACTGTATTTTTCCCCGGCTATTCCGCAGGTGAAAATGCTTACAAGGAAATCGACAAGGTATGCTCTCCCTATGGTACAAAGGCTGTTGTTATCAGTGATGAAATTTCTATCAACGCAACAAAGAAATATCTGGATGAAGCAACACAGGACGGTATTGTAAAGATTGATTATATCCTGTTCCCCGGTGAAGCATCTTTCGAGGCTGTAGATGAACTGGAACAGAATGAAATCGTGAAAAATGCAGATATGATTTTCTGTCTGGGCGGCGGCAAGGCAATCGACACAGGCAAGCTGCTGGCACACAGAACAAATAAGCCTTACTTCACATTCCCCACCATTGCATCTACATGCGCTTGTAACTCCGCGCTGGGGATTTACTACTACCCCAACCATGAGTTCCGCACCTTCTTCCGCGTGGACAGACCCCCCGTACATATCTTCATCTCTACAAAGGTTATCGCAGAAGCACCCGCTGCATTCCTGTGGGCAGGCATCGGCGATGGCATGAGTAAGGAAACAGAGGTAAGATTCTCCGCAAGAGGCAGAGAGCACGAGCTGACACTGGAGGAACAGGCAGGCGTTGCACTGGCAGCATGCTGCACAGAGCCTCTGCTGAAATATGGCGTACAGGCAATGGAGGACTGCAGAAACAACCGTGCATCCAAGGCAATCGAAGAGGTTGCACTGAACATCTTCATCAACACAGGTATGGTTTCCAACATGGTTGACTCTGCAAAATACAACACATCCCTGGCACACGCTTTCTTCAACGCAAGCACAACACTGCCTCAGATTGAAGCAAGACACAAACACGGCGAGGTTGTTTCCTACGGCACACTGCTGCTGCTGACACTGGATAAGCAGTATGACAAGCTGGAAAGATTCTTCGACTTCTACAAAGGCATGGAACTGCCTACAAAGCTGGCTGACCTGGAAATCGAGGTTGACGAGCTGGATCCCGTACTGGAGCTGGCAGTACAGAGATATGACCTGGATGTGGTTCCTTACGAAATCACACCTGCTATGATTAAGGATGCAATTCTGGAATTAGAAGAATATAACAAAAAAAGAGCATAATTAGGGGAATTCAGGGGGGGCTTTATTGTCAATTTTGTTGATATGCAGAGCCCCCTGAAAATTGTTTAGTTTTTTTAAAAAAACACTCTGGTAAAACAGAAAAAAGTACATTATACTAGGATAGTGTGAAAAAATCGAAAAAATCGAGGATTTCATCTATATAAACCGTGAGATTTGTCTCACAAGAGCAAAAGACGATGCGTCTAAAGACACAAGCAAATGTTTAAAGGAGGAAACAAATTTATGGAATTCGGATATTCTAAGGAGCAGGTACTGCTGAGAGAAATGTACAAGAAATTCGCTGAAACGGAAATCAAACCTCTGGCAGAAGAACTTGACGAAGAAGAAAGATTCCCCGTAGAAAGCATTCCCAAACTTGCTAGATACGGTTTTATGGGCATTCCCTTCCCTAAGGAATACGGCGGCGCAGGCGGCAACTATCTGACATACGCAATGGCAGTTGAAGAACTGGGTAAGGTATGCGCGACTACAGCAGTTATCGTTTCCGCTCACACATCTCTGTGTGCAGGTCCTATCTATTACTTCGGTACAGAAGAACAGAAACAGAAATATCTGGTACCCCTGGCAAAGGGCGAAAAAATCGGTGCATTCGGCCTGACAGAGCCCAGTGCGGGTACAGACTCCTCCATGCAGCAGACAACAGCTGTTCTGGATGGTGACGAATATGTTCTGAACGGTACAAAGGTATTTATCACAAACGCAGGCTACGCTGATATTTATGTAGTTATCGCTATGACAGATAAATCTAAAGGCAATAAGGGCATTTCTGCTTTCATCGTAGAAAAAGGCACACCCGGCTTCTCCGTTGGTAAGAAGGAAAGAAAAATGGGTATTCGCGGTTCCGCAACCTGCGATCTGATTTTTGAAAACTGCAGAATCCCCAAGGAAAACATCCTGGGCAAAGAAGGTCAGGGCTTCAAGATTGCAATGCAGACACTGGACGGCGGTCGTATCGGTATCGCTTCTCAGGCTCTGGGTATCATGCAGGGTGCAATCGATGAATGTGTGAAATATGTAATGGAAAGAAGACAGTTCGGCAAGAAGATCGGTCAGTTCCAGAATACACAGTTCGAGCTGGCAGATATGGCTACAAAAGCAGAGGCTGCAAAGCTGCTGGTTTATGAAGCAGCGGCAACAAAGGATGCAGGCAAGCCTTACAGCCATCTGTCTGCAATGTGCAAATACTTTGCCGGCTCTACAGCAAGCGATATCACAAGAAGATGCCTGCAGCTGTTCGGTGGCTATGGTTATACAAGAGACTACCCCGTAGAAAGAATGATGCGTGACGCAAAGATCACAGAAATCTACGAAGGTACATCTGAAGTTCAGAAGATGGTTATCTCCAGCTGGATGAAACTGAAATAATTTGACATAAGAGAACGGAAGGAGAAAAAAATCCATGAAGATTTTAGTTTGTATCAAACAGGTTCCCGATACAGTTGAAGTAAAGATTGACCCCAAAACAGGCACACTGATTCGTGACGGTGTACCCTCTATCATCAACCATGACGACAAGACAGGTATTGAAGCTGCACTGAGAATCAAAGAACAGCTGGGCGGCACAGTAACAGTTGTTTCCATGGGCCCCCCTCAGGCAGACGTTGCTCTGAGAGAAGCACTGGCTATGGGTTGTGACGAAGCATATCTGGTATCTGCTAGAGAATTTGGTGGTTCCGATACATATGCTACATCCGGCATCATCGCAGCAGCTTTGAAGAAAATCGGCTATGATCTGATCATCACAGGTCGTCAGGCTATCGACGGTGACACAGCTCAGGTTGGTCCCCAGATTGCTGAAAAGCTGCACCTGGCTCAGGTTTCCTATGTAGAAGAGGTTGTGGAAGCAGCAGAAGATCATGTTGTTGTAAAGAGACAGTTTGAAGACGGTTACCACATCGTAAAGGTAAAAACACCCTGTCTGCTGACAGCTATCGCTGAGTTGGCAGAACCCAGATATATGTCCATCGGCGGCGTTTTCGATGCATACCAGAAGGAAATCAAGGTTCTGGGCTTTGAAGATCTGAAGGACGACCTGGAACTGGATATGATTGGTCTGAAGGGTTCCCCTACAAACGTATTCAAATCCTTCACAAAAGAAGTGAAGGGCGCAGGTACCATTCTGAATGGTTTGACACCCGAAGAAGCGGTTGATGCAATCGTGAAGAAACTGGAAGAAAAATTCATTATCTGATTTTGAAATAGATTTAGGAGGCAAACCCAATGAGCAAAGGTATTTTTGTAGTAATGGAACAGAGATACGGCAAGGTTCAGAACGTAGGTCTGGAACTTGTTG
>OBRJ01000471.1_pt1 | contig 21374 bp, 7 predicted proteins | sample 1494831 | NCBI WGS metagenome assembly OBRJ01 (sample SAMEA3360658, study PRJEB22359) | human gut metagenome | biome: ENVO:urban biome; feature: ENVO:human-associated habitat; material: ENVO:feces | place: Bangladesh | collected 2011
AAACAGTTTCCTTTTCGAGACATACTTTGGATGATAGCGTGATTTTTTAATGTTTTTTGATAACTGCTATGCTGATACTGCCACCCTTGATCTGAATGCAAGATGCAGCCTATGCAGCCTGGCAACGAGAATCTAACGAAAACAGTAATACTTATTGCAATTCAAGTAGTAAACTGGAAATAGTAAATTTAAACTCTAGATTTTTTTCATCCCGAATTATATACAAATCTTTAATTAGTTGTAAATTATTCATAAAAACAACATGTAAAATCATATAAATTATAGAAAAAATGGGCATTATGACGGAGTAACCAGCTATTATGAGGTAGAAACGGCTCATTATTGGCGATATTTTATAAACATTCTAACACATGAATATAAAATGAATTTTTATTTACTGCATAGAAAAATTTTGATATGATTAGGACATTCAATGATTATGAAGAAATGGTGAAGTTTCAGTATAGTCATTGAGAGTAAGAACTTATTTATATGTATTGTAAGCTAGAGGTTAAATTATGAATCGGATTTACAATGTTATTTGGAGTAAAACCAAAAAGTGTTATGTAGTTGTTTCGGAAATCGTAAAAAGCAGTGGTGGTAAGGTTAAATCCTTACATACTGGTAAAACATATACCCATATGAGTACAGTTATGGCTGTAGCTGCATTGTTGGCGGGTGTGAATATTACATCTGTAAATGCAGCGGCTATCATGATTGATGGCGTGAATGCTGGCTATGCAACAGCTAAAAATGGTGGTAATCAATGGAGTTATTTATACAATTATAATAACCCTGGTAATATGAGTGCCTTAGATGGCACTGCTACTACTGGATATTATTCTGGTAGTGCATTAAATGGTATTTCCATTGGTCACAATACGAAGATTCAAGAGGCTAGTGATCCTACGTATTATTCTGGTGTGGCTATTGGCGATTATGCACAAGCTACAGGTGGTTTATCTTTTTCCCTTGGTAATTATGCACAGTCCACAAAACCATCTGCTATGGCTATTGGCACGGCTTCCTTATCTAGTGGCTTTAACTCTCTAGCGATGATGCGTCAATCAGCAGCGACAGGTAATTTCTCTACAGCTATTGGTACAACTTCTTGGGCGAGTGGTACTGGTAGTTTTGCTTTGGGTTATTCTGCGCAATCGAAGGGGGATCAATCCATTGCCATCGGTGCAGCTGAGCCTATCACAGTACCAGGTAGTGGTAATGAACCTAGTGCAGCCTATAATGGTACTACTAATACTGTAACAGAAGGTGCACGTTCTCTTGCATTCGGCACAAAAGCGCGTACTACAGCAGCAGCTACAGATTCCATGGCATTTGGTTCTAATGCTAAAACTAAAGCAGCTAATGCAGTAGCAATGGGTAATTCTTCTCGTGCTACTGGTACAGATTCTTTCGCATTTGGTAACACTGCATCTGCGGCAGGTACAAATGCTATCGCTATGGGTAGAACAGCACAGGCTTCTAAGGCGAATGCCATTGCATTGGGCGGTCAGGCAAAAGCATTAGAGGCTAATGCTCTTGCTATTGGTAGTACAGCAGAAGCAAGTAAAGCTGGTACTATGGCTATCGGTAGTGCTTCTAAAGCAACAAGCAGCAACGCAACAGCTATCGGTAATGGTGCTGAAGTTACTGGTGAAAACTCCATGGCATTAGGTTCTGGTGCTAAAATTAGTTCTAATAACTCTATTGCACTTGGGGCAGGCACAGAATTTAACGATCCTTTAGTAAGTACATATGCTGCTTTCACCAACGAAATGAACCCTGCAGAATCGGGCGTTGTAGCAGTTGGTAATACTGCTACGCCTCGTCGTATTGTTAACGTAGCAGGTGGTCAAAACGATAATGACGCTGCAACGATTAAACAATTGCGTTATGTAAATAACAACTTGGCTATGACCATTGCAGGCCCTACCTATACTGGTTATGAAGCAAATGGCTCTACCTACAAAGCACCTGATTTCAATATCAAAAATAGCACATATCATACAGTAAAAGAAGCTGTAGAAGCAGCACAAACTAACTTCTTCAGCGCTAAAGGTACATCTGCTGATGCAAACTATGATAATAAAGGTGCTACAGGCACAAATGCGACAGCAGCAGGTGTACGTGCTTCTGCAGCGGGTAACTTTGGTACGGCACTTGGTGCGGATGCAACTGCAACAAGTGAAAAAGGTACTGCATTAGGTTATAACGCGAAAGTAACAGAAGATGATGGCGTTGCGTTAGGTTCTAATTCCGTAGCAAATACGGCAGCTGGCGTAGCTGGTTATGATGTAAGCGTAGCGGATAACCGTGCGAATAGATACACTGATTTAACTGGCTCTGTAGCAACATCTACTTTGGGTGCAGTATCTGTTGGTCAAAGCACAAGTGTTGGTACAGAAACACGTCAAATCACAAACCTTGCTGCTGGCAAAAAAGATACAGATGCAGTTAACGTGGCTCAATTGCGCAATGTAAACCTTAAAATTGCAGGCAATACAAATGACAATAACGGCAAAAATGATGTATTGTTAGATAAACAAACATTGACTGTAAAAGGCGATGGAACTTATGTAACGACTAAAGCTAATAACCAAACTATCGATGTAACCTTAACAAATGATACAAAGGATAAAATCGATAATGCAGCTAATAAAGATCTTTCCAACATCACAAATGTAGGTAAAAAGAATATCACTGCATTAGGCACAATCGTTGAGGCTGGTCATAATGTAACAATTCCAGCAGCTACTGTAGATACTACAACAGGTCAAAAAACATATACTGTAAATGCTATGGATACAAAGGTTTCTTTAGGCACTAGCGGCTTGATGACCCTTACAGGTGGTACACCTGATGCAAACGGTGTTCGTAACTATACTGTTGATGTAGATCCTACTAAGGTTGCTAAAACAGACTTGTCCAATATTAATAACGATGGTAAAACCATTATCCGTGAAGAGGCTCAAAAGGCTGTAAAAGTTATTGCTGGTCAAAATACAACTGTTACAGAAGGTACAGATGGAACATATAAAACATATGCAGTCAATGTAGCGGCAGCGGGAGATTACCGATTAGTAGAAAACAGTGCAGCTGCTGATAAAGCGTACACTGTAACTGGCAATAAAGTTGACTTAACAGTGCAAGATGGTAGTACTCCAGCGAATACGAAGACTGTAACTATTAAAGACATTGCTTCTAAAACGGAATTGGATTCTACAAAAACTGATTTAACAAATAAAATCAGCGATACTAAAACTGAGTTAACTACAAAAATTAACGATACAAAAACTGAATTATCTAACAAAATTGATGATACTAAAACAGATTTAATCAACACAGGTTTAAAATTTGACGCTGACAATAACGATGTTAAGACAAACAAACTCGGCTCTAAAGTAACGGTCGCTGGCGATGCGAATATCACCACAAAAATTACGCAAACTGGTGATGATTCCACGATTGCTGTTACTTTGAATAAAGATCTTAATGTAAATACAGTGACGGCTACCAATACTGTGAAAGCTGGCACTGCTACTATGGGTAACCAAAGTACAACAGATAACAAAGGTGCTACACAAACTGGTAACTTTGTAACTGGTTTAGATAACACAGCATGGAACATGGCTAATCCTGTATTTGTATCTGGTCGTGCTGCTACAGAAGATCAATTGAAAACTGTTAGTGATGCGGTGAGAGCAGCGAATGCCGGCTCTAGTGATTATCGCTTGATTGAAAACGATACAGCTACTGATAAAGCGTATACTGTAACTGGCAATAAAGTAGACTTGAAGGTAAAAGACGATAAATCTGGTACTACTAATACTGTAACTATTAAAGATATTGCGTCTAAAACTGAGTTAGATAAATTAAACGATCGCGCTGTTAAATACGATGTAGATGGAACTGGGAATGTAGATAAATCCAAGGTGACATACGAAGGCCCTACATATAATAGTACTAATAAATCTGGTGGTACTCACGTAACTAACGTGGCGTATGCAACAGGTAATGATGGTAGCGAAGCAGTTAACGTAGATTACTTAACTGACAAAATCAAAGATAGCTCCGATGCGTTGATCAACAAAGGCATGAAATTTGATGCTAACGTTGGTGGTGTTAAGACTAATAAACTAGGTTCTACTGTGACAGTTCAAGGTGAAGGCACAGAAGCCGACGCTAACTATAGCGGTAAAAACATCAAAACATTTATTGGTCAAGACTCCAGTGGCAATACAACAATCGACGTTAAGATGAACAAAAATCTTGAAGTTGAAACTGTAACTGCTACAGGCGCAAATGGTAAAGATGGTAAAATCGGCATCAATGGTAAAGATGGTGTTACAACAAATCTTTCTATTACACGTGATGGTAAACCTGGTGTAGACGGTGCGGCTGGCACAACTACAACTCGTATCGTATATGAAAAACCAGATGGTACTACAGAAGAGGTTGCTACACTAAATGATGGCCTTAGATTCAAAGGCGACATGGGTGCTACTTCTAATGTAAAACTCAATAAACAAGTGGACGTAACTGGTGGCGTTACAAATGCAGCTGACCTTGCAACAGGTAACAATATCGGTGTTACATCTGCAGCAGTTGATGCTAATGGCAATGCTAAACTTCAATTGCAACTCGCTAAAGATATTACAGGCCTTAAATCTGTAACGGCTACAGATACTGTGAAAGCTGGCACAGCTACAGTGGGTAACCAAACTGCTACAGATAACAAAGGTGGCACTCAAACTGGTAACTTTGTAACAGGTCTAGATAATACAAATTGGAACATGACTGATCCTGTATTCGTACCTGGCCGTGCGGCAACAGAAGACCAATTGAAAACTGTTAGTGATGCGGTGAAAGCTGCGAGCGCAAGTGCATCTGACTATCGCTTGATTGGTGATCCAGCTAACACAACTGACGGTTCCTACAAGGTTACAAACAACCAAGTAGACTTGAAGGTTAAAGATGATAAATCTGGTACTACTAACACTGTAACTATCAAAGATATTGCGTCTAAAACTGAGCTCGACAAATTAGAAGATCGTGCTGTTAAGTATGATTTAGATGGTACAGGTAATGTAGATAAATCTAAAGTTACCTATGAAGGTCCTGCGTACAACAGTACTAACAAATCTGGTGGTACGCACGTAACTAATGTGGCATACGCAACAGGTAACGATGGTAGCGAAGCAGTTAACGTAGATTACTTAACTGACAAAATCAAAGACAGCTCCGATGCTTTAATTAACAAAGGCCTTAAATTCGATGCTAACGTTGGTGGTGTTCAAACTAACAAATTAGGCTCCACTGTAACTGTAAAAGGCGAAGGCACTGCAGCTGATGCAAACTACAGCGGCGAAAATATCAAAACATTCATCGAACAAGATACAGCTGGTAACACAACTATTAACGTGAAGATGAATAAAGACATCATTGCTGATTCCATCAAGGTTAACAAAGATGGCAGAGATGGCAAAGATGGCGTATCCATTACTGGCCCTACTGGCGTAGCTGGTCAAGACGGCAACAATGGTAAGGTTGGTATCACAGGTGCTGACGGTAAAGATGCAGTTTCCATCTCCGGTAAAGACGGTGTAGGTCACATCGGCTTAACAGGCCCTGCTGGTACAAACGGCAAGGACGGTTCCAATGGTATCGACATGTCCGTTAAGAATGGTTATGACGATGCTGCTAAAGGTGTTAAGGGCGAAAAAGGTGTAGACGGTGTTGATGGTATTACACGTATTGTGTACACAGACAATACTGGTGAACACCAAGTAGCTACAATGGACGACGGCATGTTGTACGGCGGTGATGCTGGTAATGTGATTAAGAAAAAACTTAACAATCAAGTAAATGTTAAGGGTGGCATTACTGACGAAACTAAATTGACTGCTGACGATAACATCGGTGTTGTATCTGACGGTACAGATACGTTGAAAGTTCGTTTGGCAAAAGATCTAAAAGGTCTTAATACTGTAACAGCTGCTAAAACTGTGAAAGCAGGTACAGCGACTGTAGGTAACCAAGAAGCAACTAAAGCAGATGGCACTAAAGAAACTGGTAACTATGTAACAGGTCTTGATAACAAAACTTGGGATGTTGACAACATCGTAACTGGTCGTGCTGCTACAGAGGATCAATTGAAAGATGCGTTGGCAAACCAATCCAATGCAGGCCTTAAATTCGACGCTAACGTTGGTGGTACTAAGACTAATAAATTAGGCTCCACTGTAATTGTAAAAGGTGAAGGCACTGATGCAGATGCTAACTACAGTGGCGAAAATATTAAGACTTTCATCGACCAAGATAATACAACTGGCACTACAACGATTAATGTTAAATTGAACAAAAACCTTGTAGCCGATTCCATCAAAGTCAATAAAGACGGCAAAGATGGTAAGGATGGCGTATCCATTACAGGTCCTACAGGTGTGGCTGGTCAAGACGGCAACAATGGTAAAGTAGGCATCACAGGTGCCGATGGTAAAGACGCAGTTTCCATCTCCGGTAAAGACGGCGTTGGTCATATCGGTTTAACAGGTCCTGCAGGCACTAACGGTATCAATGGCACAAATGGTATCGACATGTCCGTGAAAAATGGTTACGATGATGCTGCTAAAGGTGTGAAAGGCGAAAAAGGAGTAGACGGTGTAGATGGTATTACACGTATTGTGTACACTGATAACACTGGGGAACACCAAGTAGCTACAATGGACGACGGTATGTTGTACGGTGGTGATAGTGGTACTGTAATCAAGAAAAAACTTAACAACCAAGTAAATGTTAAGGGTGGTATTACAGATGCAGCAAAACTGTCCAATGAAGATAACATTGGGGTAGTAGCTGATGGCACTGATACATTGATGCTCCGTCTTGCAAAAGACCTTAAAGGCCTAAATTCTGCTACTTTCAACAATGGTACAGATGGCAACACTGTTGTAAACGGTGGCGGCCTCACTATTAATGATGCAGCAGGTAATCCGTTGACGTCCGTTACTAAAGACGGCGTTGTGATTACAGATGGTCCATCTATGACTAAAGATGGTATCGACGCTAGTGATAAGAAAATCACTAACGTAGCTGACGGCACAATCGGTGCAGGTAGTAAAGATGCTGTTAATGGCGGTCAATTACATACAGTGGTGGAAGACCTTAAAACTAAAGGTTTCGGTTTAACTGCTGAAGATGGCGCTTCTGTTAAGAAATCCCTTGGTGATACTGTAACTGTGAAAGGTGACGGTACGAACATTACTACATCTGTAGATAATGGTGCTGTGAAAGTAGCATTGGCTAGAGATCTTAATGTAGATACTGTTACAGCAAACACAGTAACAACAGGCGACACTAAGATGGATACAAATGGCGTAACTATTAAAGATGGCGCCAATGAAGCGACTAAGTTGACTAAAGATGGCTTGCAAATCAACGATGGTGGTAACAAAGCGGTTACTATCGATAAAGACGGTTTGACTATCGAAAATGGTCCTAAGGTAACAAAAGACGGCATTAATGCTGGTGATAAGAAAATCACTAATGTAGAAGATGGTACAATTGCTGCCGGCAGCAAAGACGCTGTAAATGGCGGTCAATTGCATACTGCAATGGAAGACATCAAGGCACAAGGCTTCGGTCTTAAAGCAGAGGATGGTCAATCTGTGAAGAAACCTCTTGGTGAAGTAATCGACCTCAAAGGCGACGGCAACATCAAGACTTCCGTAGATGGCACTGCGATTAAGATGTCCTTGAATGATACAATTACACTTGGCACAGATCCAGCAAAACAAGTTAAAGTTGACGGATCTACTGGTACGATTACTGCGGGTAATGGCGCTAACCAAGTTACAATCGATGGCAGCACAGGTTCTGTTACAGCAGGTAACACTGTGAAAGCTGGCGATGTAATCATGGGTAACCAAAACTCCGGTGGTCAAAACGGTAACTTTGTGACTGGTTTGGACAATAAAACATGGAATCCTAACAACCCTGTAGCTGTTACAGGTCGCGCGGCAACAGAAGATCAATTAAAAGCTGTTAACGACGACTTTAACGAAAAAGCTAAAAATGGTCGTGTATTCCAAGGTGACCAAGCTGGTAACGATGGTAAAGTTGTTCGCGGTTTAGGCGATACAATGAACCTAAAAGGTGGCGCTGATGTAAATCGTTTGAGTGACAACAACCTGGCTGTTGTGAAGAACGCTGCAGGCGATGGCTATGATATCAAGTTGGCTAAGGACCTCAACCTAAAAGACGGTTCTACTACGTATACAAAAACTGTACCAGGAACTAATACTACAGTTCCTTACACAGTAGATACAAAGGTAGATGGTGGTGGCATCACAATTACTCCATCCATCAATGGTCAACCTGTACCAGGTCACACTGTAAGTCTTACAGAAACTGGCTTAAATAATGGTAATAATACTATTACTAATGTGGCGCCAGGCATCAATGGCACTGATGCGGTTAACGTTAACCAATTGCGTAATGCTATGCATAGTGTAGATGGTAAAATCGCTGATGTTGGTGCAGCTAGCGCAGCCATGGCAGGTCTTAAACCATTGCAATATGATCCATTAGAACCTACACAAGTGTTGGCGGCTGTTGGCAACTATAAAGGTAGTACTGCTGCTGCTATTGGTATCGCTCACTATACAAATGAATCTACAATGCTTCATATGGGTGTTTCCTTAGGTGGTCATGATAATATGGTTAACGCTGGTGTATCTTATAAATTCGGTACATCTGACGCTAAAAAAGCAATTCCAGCACGTTACAAAGCGGGCCCAATTAGCTCTGCTTATGTAATGCAAGATGAAGTGGCTGCATTGAAAGCTGAGAACTTACGCATGAAACAACGCGATGAGGAATTATCTGCTAAGTACGAACAAGTACAACGAGATAATGAAGAGATGAAAGCTCAAATTGCAATGCTTATGAAACAAGCTGGGTTAACCAAATAATCATTCACTTGAGAGTGTATTGAGTATTTAAAACATAGGAAAGCTGCCCTGGGGAGGGCGGCTTCCAATGAGGGGACTTATGAAACTAATTAAATTATTACCAGTTATGGCAATTGCTTCTGTATGTGTTGCTGGCCAAGTACATGCGGCACAAGATCCTTTGATGATGCCTGAACAACCTGCGGCTCCTTTGACTGCAGAACAACAAGACATCTCTCTTGCTGTTCCTAGTGAAGAGGTAAAAGCTGTAGTATCTGAATTTGCAGCATTCCAATTGGGGATGAGCAATGCTTTAATCCAAGACGACAATCGCGTAATGTCTGGTCAACAACGTTATACTAATAACGTGTTGTACTACATGAATGTTCGTCGTAGCTGGTACATTACAAGCCATCGCTATAAAAAAGACAGCTATGCTCGCGTAGCATTAGATCGCTTGTACTTAGATTACAAAGAATTTTTCACAAACCACACAACTGTGTCTGACATGAACAAAGCTGAATATGAAAACCAAATTTTGGCAATTCTTGAAAAGAATACAGCTAACATGTCTAATGATGAATTGCGTTTCTACATGAACGAAATGGTAATCTACAGCTTGAAAGAAGCTATGCGTGACGGTAATAACCGCGTTAAACGCATCCGCTAATCGATATATATAACTATATATCTATGAAAGAGGTAACGGCATAGGTCGTTACCTCTTTTTTTAGGCGTTTTTATATAAAAAGGTGTGTGGAAAATCATATAATAGTAGTGCTGTTAGGTCTATACTATACCCATGACCGTATAGCAGTTTATATATAGACAACCCTTACGTACTATAGATAAATTTACACTTAGGTATCCAAGTACATGCAATTACTCCTAGTTACACAGCAATTACAATCCTTTTGGATACCCTATTCTCTCTCTCAATTAGCTATATGGTCGTTGTTAAACAAATAGCCCCCGTAGGTTTTCCTACGGGGGCTTGTTTGTTAAAGAGGTTTAGTAATCTTATAAGAATTGTTTAAAAGATTATCGTAAGGATTGTTTTATCATAAGAATTATTTTATCATAAGGATTATTTTGTAAGTGTTAAGAATATATAAGGGCTGTAGCCTAGCTAAATAGTATATGGGATGGTTATTTAGCTGGCTAGAAAGATAGCTAGTACTATTTGTCTAATTTAGACATGAGCTGACGTACTGTTTCTTGGAGCTCTTTATTTTGTGTTTCTAACGCTTGTACGCGAGCTTCAAGGTTTTGAGGGTGGTTCGTCATGTTAGACTTACCAGGTTTATAGGTAATGCCTACATTAGCCATAAGGTGGCTATTGAGTGTTACACCTGTAGTTAATAATAGATTGTCACGATGGTAGTAACCAACACCGAGGGCAAGGGCATTGGCATTTTTATAATGACCATAGCCTGCCATATATTGAATACGGTTGTCTGGATCGTAGCCCATAGGATGTAAAGCAGCTAGTGCAGCGGCGCGAGCATCGCCTTTATTGGATTCTGACTCGACGCGACCGATATTTTGCTTTACGCGGTTAATATTTTGTTCTACCCGATTAATGTTTTGCTCTACATGACTAATGGAGCTTTGTAGTTGTGCATTTGTACTTTGACCGAGAGAATCAATCATTTGATGCACACCATATAGCTGGGAACCGTTGATAGCATCTGTAGAGGTAGCGCTTACGCGACCTGCCGCTACATTAGTTATAGTCCGTTCTTTATCTTTAGCGCCTACAGATACGGTAGAAACAGGTGTAGTACCTGCATAGTTTACAGTAGTACCATTCTTAAAGGTATAGCTCGATGTGCCTACCACATCGCCATCCGTCGAATCGTTACCGAGGATAACAGCATTCTCTAATGCTGTAGTTACATTATTACCCATGACGAAGGTGTTGTTCCCAGAGATGTGGTTATAGTTACCAATGCTATAGGAACCACTCGCATCGATAGCATTTTTTCCATATTGACCTTGACCGAATACGCCAGATTCAGTGGCTTTATCGGATAAGGTGTTATAGGAACCGATAGCGAGGCCCTTCTTGGCATTTACATTCGTATAATGACCGATGCCGAGGGTAAAATCAGCTTTCACAGAGGAACCAGAACCAATGAGGACGGAATTGTTAGCCGTACTATTCGCCCCTTGGTAATGACCGAGCCAAACATTCTTGGTCCCTTCGGATTTCTCGCCCGATTGGGTACCCATAATGATGGACATAGTCGCTTTCGCATTGTTGGCAGTGAGGGAACCAGCGATTACGTTGTTGTCGCCTGTGCCGTTAAGGAAGGTTTTACCGCCCAATGTAATATTGGCGCCCCCCTTGGAACCATTACTGGATAGGGTGCCGATGGCGATGTTATTACCGTTCGAGTTAGGACTGTTGATCACTTGATGGGTGCTATTTGCCGCTCCCGCTGCGTGACCTAAGGTAATGTTGCCATCATTTGTGAAAGTCGTTCCCTCAGCGCCTATATTATGTCCCGTCTGGACGATGTTAATCGGCGCTGCAGAAGCGACTCCCACAGATAGTGCAGTTAGCACGATACCAGTTAATACAAAATGTTTCTTACTCATCGCAATACACTCCTTTGCATATTATGACTTCACAAAACTTTCATAAAAACTTACAGATTCATAATAATACATAAAAATCATATTGTAAATGAATATTTTGTATATTATGGGCCGAAAATGCACCATAAATGCATATTTTAGAGAATGTTTATGCAATGGTATAAAAGCGTTTAAGTCGAAACGGAAAAGGTTAATCTACATAGAAAAATTTCTGTATAGTTTCGCCTATGTATGGCTCTAATTTCTTGACAGTAGTACCTATTATTCGTTACACTAATATATATTTCATTTGTTGTTCATGAATTTTATGTGTAGAGAATAATAAAACGTTGTAAAGAATAATAAAACGTTGTAGAGAGTCATGAAACGTATTGTATGTGTTGCCTTGAGTGCCCTTTTGTGTTGTGTGGGCTCTGCGGAGGCAGAAAAACAACAATTACATACGGGGGCAGACCAGTCTGTCCAAAGGGAGCATACCCTTGCAGTAACTACGAGTCCGCGTGAGGATCGTGTAAAGGCTGCCGCTGAGAGTTTCCATATTACGCCTGCGGCCACGCCAGACCATGTGATCGGTGAAGGTGGCCCTCTCGTGATGGATCGCCAAGAGACTAAGACGGTGCAGTACAGCGACGTAGATGCAGTAAACCGCGCTATCAATGCGGTGGCTATGTCCAATGTATCCAATGCGATGTATGGCGCGAAAGGCAAACCGTGGATGCGACGCACTACGCTGAGCTTCCAGTTCCAAGAGTGGTGGAAACCATTGTACTCTATTGAGACGGTTCAGCCTCTAGGCCATTACGATGATAAGTCTCGCGACGTATGGTTCACGCAGCAGCGTATTTCTCGGGCCTCCGATATTGGGACAACCCTCAACGTAGGTGTGGGGTACCGACGCATCTCGAAGGATGATCGTCGTCTTTATGGTGCGCATCTCTTCTATGACCATCGCTTTTTGCGTCATCACGATCGCCTCAGCGGGGGCCTTGAATATATGTCTGGTGAAAGCGAGTTCCGCTTCAACTGGTACGACTCTACTTCTGATGAGCGCGTCCTTGATGCGAACCTTCATACCTTGGAGCGTGTAGCCAATGGTTATACTCTCGAATATGGCAAGACTTTCAAAAATGCTCGTTGGGCGAGAGTCTATGTAGAAGGATACCATTGGAATCAAGAACGTCAGGCTGATAAGAATGGTTTGCGCGTTGGTTCCGAGTTGCAGCTCACACCCCGTGTGTCTGTCGATATGGGCTATAACAAGCCTGAGCATAACTCGGGTGGAGCGTATGGTAAGATCACATTCCGCTTAGCTGGATCTCCTGTAGCTTGGTATGGTGGTAAGCATAGTGTAGAGGGTGCTATGAGTGTTCGTTCCAAAATGCTAAGCCTTGTAAGACGACATAATACGATCTGGGTTGAGTAATAATTTTTATAATACAACTCATAAAGTGAATAGAACTGTGATTCATTCGACTCATTATTTTTTAATGAAAATTTAATGAAAAAATATCTATTATCTGAGCTTAATAAATGATATACTAATGATAAGGAAGAGTTAGGATTAAGTTTAACTGTTCTTTATAGATAATGGCTCTTATGTAAGGCCATTATCTTAATGTGGAAACATTACTTTTTTAGTGCCGTGTGATCGCCCGTTCATTATTAGTTACTCTCTGTTACTTCAATAACTATTGCGGTGTATTAACTTAAAAATCTCTCTCTCAACAACAAACTTGAATCATGCGGCAATCGTAAGAGGTACGCCTTACTCTTACCGAAAGTGGGTAGTTAATCTGTATGGATTAACTACCCACTTTTCGGTTTATTTACTTCTTATCTACTTTTATATAGCCTTATATATAACATTATTATATATAAGGACATATGACCTATAGGGGATATAACTACATAGACTATTATAGATTTTATAGGTCATGTACATGAAAAAGTAATACTAAAACAGTTTCTGCTTTTAAATACATTTAATAGATATATAAAAAACTGTTTACAAAATGGATATTCATGCTACAATGTTCATATAAGACTCATGAAAATATTATGAATTGTTTGCATATTATTTGTAAGAGAGATAGTAATTAAAGTACATGGAGGATATTCATCATGAACAAACGGAGACGTTTATTAACTATGTTAATTAACGGTGTGTTGTTATCCAGTTTGTGGGTTGTTGCAAGTGCGGTAGACCACACGACTGGCAATGGTAGTGGCGTAGCATACGGCACTGGCAGTAGTGCACCTAAAGCGGAAAACGTGGCTGTCGGTAAAGGCGCCGCTATTCAATATTCTAATGGTGCTAGTGCTGCTACAGGCGACATTGCTGTAGGTAGCGGCGCTGTAATCAATAATTATGCTAGCCAAGGTGGTAGCGTAGCTATCGGTAAAAACGCAAAAATTGAAAATATGGCAGGCGGCGTAGAGGCTGCCTTTGCTTTGGGTCAAACTACCTATAGCGGTAGTTTATTCTCTGCGGCTCGAATTCCTGCGGATCCAACTAAGGTAGTAGGCAGTGTAGCGATTGGTGACAATACCTTTGCTCGTACTGGCAGCACTATGATTGGTTCCCACAACTATAAAGGTGACCTTGGTGATACAACTGTAGATTCTGCTAAAACTCGTACAGATGCGTTGAATGTATATGCTACTACAGTGGGCGCTAACAGCTTCACAAACGGTGCCTTTGCTACAAACACTGGTACGTACAATATTATTTCCAGTGAATATAATGGTGGTCGTTTCTCCAATCCTGTTAAAAACTTAGCATCCACTGTGAATGGTTCTTTCAATAGTAATGAATCTAAAACGGCTAGCAGCTTCTACTCTGGTATCGGTAACAGCATTGTAGGTACAGCGAATAGAACGTTCAACTCCAACGGTTCCATCGTGATGGGTGCAGGTAACGAAATTACAAACTCCGTTACACCGATTCCTGTTAATACAACTGATGCAGGCAGTTCTGCTAAGGAATTCGCAGAAACATTACGTACTGTTGTTAAAAACGCTAACGGTGGTGGCTCCACGATGGCCCTCGGTGGCGCTAACAAGGCTGACTACACGTTACGTACATCTATGATCGGTATTAACAATACTGTGACAGGTGTTAATGGTGGTGAAAGTAAAGACAACCTTGCTATGGGCGTAGGTAATACGGCTACTAAAGTGCAGCACATGACAGCTATTGGTTCCCAAAATACTGTGTCTGATGCAACTGACACAATTATCGTAGGCGATAACCGTACTGTAACAGGTGCTAACAATACTGTTACAATTGGTTCTAGCGATGCTGGTACTACAACAACTGTGAACGAAGCAGTAGCTATTGGCCACAACACAGAGGTAACTGCTGAAGGCGGCGTAGCTCTTGGTAGTGGCTCCAAAGCAATAGTAGCAGCTGGCGGTATTGGCTATGATGTTAAAACAGGTGCTGCCTCTACAGAAACAGGTGCTGCATGGAAAGCGACAAGCTCTGCCGTATCCGTTGGCGACGTAGCAAATAATGTAACACGTCAAATTACATCTGTAGCAGCTGGTACAGATGACACTGATGCAGTAAACGTAGCACAACTTAAAAAAGCAGAAGAAAAAATCAACGATGTTGAAGCGGAAGCTAAAAAACATACTACAGTTGTAGTAGGAGATAACACAACTGTAACAGCAGGTACAAATGCGGCTGGTGGTGCTGAATACAAAGTGTCTGTAAAGAAAGACTTAGAGGATATGAACTCTGTTAACTTCGGTAAGATTACAGACGATGTACGTGCTCGTATCGATAAAGACAGCGCTCGTTTCTTCAACGGCAGCGAAAACATCGGTATCACACCTAAAGGCATTCAAATCGAAAATACAGATACTTTAGAACAAGCGAACTTCACTAAATATGGTATGTATGCTAGTGAAGGGGACAAAACAGTTTACTACACTACAAACGGTATTAGCGCAGGCGATCAAAAAATCAATAATGTGAAAGCTGGCGAAGCAGATACTGATGCAGTTAATGTGGCTCAACTTAAAAAAGTAGACGACAAAGTGACTGCTGTAGAAAACAAAGTAAATACTGTGGAAACTAAGGTTAACAACTTAGAGACTAAAGTTAATACTGTAGAAAACAAAGTAAATACAGTAGAGACTAAGGTTAACACCATTGAAACTAAGGTTAATGATGTAGAAACTAAAGTAAACAATGTAGATACTAAAGTTAATAACTTAGAAACAAAAGTTAACACCGTTGAAGCAGAAGCTAAAAAACATACTACAGTTGTAGCAGGCGATAATACGACTGTAACACAAGGTACAAATGCAAACGGCGGTGCTGAATACAAAGTAGCTGTAAATAAAGATTTAGTAGAGATGAACTCTGTTAACTTCGGTAAAGCAACTGACGACGTTCGTGCTCGTATCGATAAGGACAGCGCTCGTTTCTTCAACGGCAGCGAAAATATCGGTGTTACACCTAAAGGTATCCAAATCGAAAACACAGATACCTTAGAACAAGCTACTTTCACAAAATCTGGTATGTACGCAAGTGAAGGGGATAAAACAGTTTACTACACTACAAACGGTATCAGTGCTGGTGATCAAGTCATCAACAATGTGAAAGCTGGCGTAGCAGATACTGATGCGGTTAACGTTTCCCAACTTAAAAAGGTGAAAGACGAAATCACCGCTGCTACAGGTACTACAACAGTAACGGCAGGTGACCACATTACGGTAACACCAACAATCAATGGTAATAGCCGTGATTACAAAGTATCTTTGTCTAAAGATATTACGGACCAAATCAATAACAACACTACGAATATCGACAAAAATAAGACAGAGATCAACAAAAACCGCGACAATATCAACAAAAATCGCAACGATATCAACAAAAACAAAGATGACATCAAGAACAATCGCGATGACATCAATAAAAACCGCGATGATATCAACAAAAATAGAAGCGATATCAACAAAAATGCAGGTAATATTGCAAACAATACTACAAACATCGCTAAGAATACAGAGGATATCAAAAACATTAAAGGCGATGTAACAGATATTCAAAACAATATTACAAACATCAATAACAATATGAACTCCTTCAAAGGCGATCTTTCCAAGATGGATAAACGTATCGATAAATCTGTAGCAGGCGCTGCAGCGTTGGCGGCTTTACATCCACTTGATTTCGATCCAGACGCTAAATGGGACTTTGCTGCAGGTTATGGTCACTACCGCAGTGGTGATGCGGCAGCTATCGGTGCTTTCTACCGTCCTAACGAAGACGTACAACTTAGCATCGGTTCCACAGTAGGCGGCGATGAAACAGTATTTAATGCTGGCTTGTCTGTGAAAGTAGGCGCTCATAATGGTGTATCTCGTTCTCGTGTAGCTATTGGCAAAGAGGTATTGGCTCTTAAGAAAACTGTAGCTGAACAAAATGCACAGATTCAAAAATTGACTGCATTATTGAACGGCGTAGCTGGTACTAAGATGAAAGCTGACCACACTACATTGTTCCCAGACGTGGCTGCAAACCACTGGGCATATGAAGCGGTAAGCGATTTATCTCGCCGTGGTCTCGTTGAAGGTTATCCAGATGGCACATTTGGTGGTGACCGCTTGTTAACTCGTTATGAATTCGCACAAATCGTATACCGTGCAATCCAAGACGGCGTAACAGTAGATGATCGCCTCGTTACTGAATTCAGCCCAGAAATGGCATTGTTCCGCGTGGACACAGTAGCGAAAAATGCTCAAGGTGAACCAACAATTGAACGCGTTCGCGTAAACAAAAAATAGAATAGGTTATTAAATAACCGTTGGCTACTACACAGATTACCTCACTTCTAAATATAATTAAGTAGTAGCCAAATCAAAAAAGCGTAACTGATATAGACGGCACTCTATACCAGTTACGCTTTTATTTTTGTGTGATTAAATTTTGAAAGTGAAACTAAGGCTTACTTTTTCTCTTGTTAAGTCGCAACTATGTCATACCTTAATTAGAAGTAATGTAATAACTTAAGTAGTGACGTATCAAAATAAAAAATGGTGTTTTAAGCTTGGTGTCTAAAATAGCCAAGCTCTACTAAATGTTTAATAGACTCATCGAGGTATTGTTCACTTGGGACAGTGAAGGTCTCACCATCTGCTTTCGTACGAGTGATGGTTAGGGTTTCATCTAAAATCTTAATTAGTTCGTCACGAGTCGTTGGCTGCGCCATTTGTTTCATGACGTACAATAGCCCTTGGTCTACAGTAGGATCCTCTTGGTTAAACATATTGCCTAAGGACATATATTGTTTGCCGTTGCCTTCGATGAGGGTAGAAACATATCTAATGAAACGTTCTGGGATGTAACTCACATTTTCTACAAATGGTAATTTTTCATATTTCTCAGCATACGAACGGAGATGGCCTAAAATGGTTAGCAAGAATAGCTGTACGTACAATCTGTCCTTGTTATATTCCTCATTAGGATGATGCTCTGCCATGTAGTCTACAATATCTTGCACATTAAATTGTTGGAACGTGCGCATAAACTGTTTGAGCGTAATGCGTAGCGTATCGGTCCACTCCGAAGGCATGCCTAAGGAATCTTCAAAAGGTGCCGCAAAGTACAACGTGTCCAGAATGTCTTTTTGAACCGTTTCGTCTCTCACAATTTTGTCTCTATTGCATGGTTTTGTTAATAAAGCCATGCGGAACTGTGTATCATAGACAAAGTCATAATATTGCTCTTTATCCTTATGATTACCGTTGGCAAGGGCTTTAATATTATCTACTACCTTATCATTGAGCCACGTGATAAAGGATTTTTCGAGGCTTTCATCACCGATATATACACAGCCCTGCTGTTCTGCACGGTCAATAAACTCAGACACATACACAGGATCGTTAAAGGTTTCTAAATATTCATGGCCCACATAATAATCATTGGAATCTAAGACAGTATTGATATTGGCGATTTTGTAACCTGACCGCTCTTGGGACCGTTTATCCATGTTCATTGTTTCGCCAAGAAGTTTTAACACGTTTTTAGTGTATACAGTACGTTCTTGCAGTGATTGAGACTTTAATTGCTTTTCAGAATAGAGCATAATATCGCGCATTTGCTCTAATCGTTTCCAACCGGGATACGTGTTGTAGGACACATAAGCAATGCCGCGATCAGATAGATTGCGATTACAAATGCTGAGGATTTTATCCTTAACGATATCAGGTACCCAAGACCAGATGCCGTGAACGAGAATGTAATCGAAGGTGCCAAAGTCATCATCGATGTCCATGATATCTTTTTCTAACAAGGTCACATTGGTGAGCCCCATTGATTCGATTAATTCGTTACCGTGTTTAACTTGTACAGATGACAGGTCGATGCCTGTGAAAGTTGCCTCTGGATAGTACAGCGCTTGTGGAATGATATTGCCGCCACAAGAGGAGCCTAGCTCAAGTACACGCGCACCCTTAATTGGCGCCGGATCAAGACCGTAGATGCGCGCCGTAGCAATTAATGAATTAATAGAACAACTAGCAAAGGCTTTAGATACATAAAGGAAATCATCATAGGAGTCCTTTAATGTCTCAATGCCCGCTTGGTCGGTAGACGGTTGATGCGGAGGGGGACTAATGGCTTGGCCTTCGCTGCTATTACCTTTTACTATTTCTTCTGTGGTTTCTTTATACATATCTTTATGTGCTTCTTTTGGTTGTGTGTCCATGGTAAATCCTCATTGTTACTATATGGTTAAATTTTACCTCATTATGATTAAGTATATCATAATTTCTATTATATATAGGAGAGCGAATTCATAATTATTTCATTTGCAAAGAGGTATATGAAATAATTATGAAATTGTTATCAAAGGATTGAGTGAATTTCATATATAGATTTTTTTTTGAGATCAAAATTTATAGATAATATAAAAATAGAGTTTGAAATCGAGAAAAATCAATCTCTATAAATCGATTAAACCTTTATTTATAAGTTTTGGTAATGCGATTATCGAAAATAATAAAACTGGATAGAATAAAATAGATTAGATTTTATAAAATACGTATAAATCGTCAAAAAAATGAGTAAAAAAACGACCATATATTAAATTTTGTTTAACAAAATAAAGGTTCTAACAATAAACTTCGGTGTTTATGATAAAAAGATGAAGTATACTATTTACAAGATTTTCGATATATGATATTCTGTTCATGACACAAAATGAAAAGAATATGAAAGACACTCAGAATGCCATTAAGTATGGGATGTTTGGCCTTTCAGTCTTTTGTATTTATTGATTATTAATTATAAGGATTGTAATTGTGTCTAGTTAAGAAAGGGGTTCATAGTAATATGAATAAAATCTTTAAAGTTGTTTGGAGCAAAACTAAAGAGTGCTACGTAGTAGTTTCCGAAGTTGCAAAAAACAATGGTGGTAAGAAAAAAGTGTTAGCTAGCGTATTAGCTGGTTTGGCTATGGTAGGCGCTGGCGCAGTGGGTACACCGGTACAGGCGAATGTAGACTTAGGTAATAGTGCGGTTAATATTTCTCCTAACGGTACTTATAATGGTTCTAATAGTGTAGGCTCAAACTCTGTTGTTGTAGGTATGCAAAATACAACTGATAACAATTGGGGGACCATAGCACTCGGTATGGCTAATACTGCAACAGAAAATTCTGCAATGGCTGTAGGTAATGGTAACAAAGCAACCGGTGGTGCAGCAGTGGCTATGGGTGCTTATAACCAAGCAACAGGACGTGCTTCTGTAGCTATTGGTAATGTATCTATGGCATCTGCTGAAGACTCTATTGCGATTGGCAATCGTGCAAACGCTACTAAATCTAACCAAGATAGAGGTAGTGGTCAATTCTCTATTGCTATGGGTCGTGAAAGTTGGGCAAAGGGCGATAATAACATTAGTATCGGTCATGAGGCTGAAACAAATTCCACTGGTGACAGCATTGCCATGGGTCGTAACTCTAAAGCGAATCAAGCTAATGCGGTTGCTGTAGGTCCACAAGCTGATGCCAACGGTTGGGGTGGCATTGCTGTGGGTCGTGAAGCCGCTGTAAGTGCTAATTTTGCAACTGCTATGGGCTATCAATCTCAGGCGAGCGGTAGTGCTTCTGTAGCAATTGGTAAACAAAATAAAGCATCTGGTGATGGTGCTGTTGCCATTGGTAAAAGCAATGATTCTAAAGTAGAAGACACTATCACTATGGGTACAAGCAATACTGCATCTGTTGGTGGTGGTATCGCTATTGGTCAAGATAATGTTGCAAATTCTGGTGGTACCGCAGGTAATACTATGATTGCCATCGGTCGTCAAAATGAAGCGACAGCACAAGATACAATTGCCATTGGTCGTGAAGCAAAAGCTAAAAATGATTTAGCCGTTGCTATCGGTAATCGTACAGAAGCTACAGCTAATGCTGCTATTGCTATCGGTACTAATGGTGCTCCAAGTAATGGTAATACATATAAAACAACAGCTAGTGGATTTGCGGCTGTTGCAATTGGTATGCAATCTAACTCTACTGGTACTGCTTCTACTGCAGTAGGTGGTAAATCCCAAGCAACTGCAAATAGTGCAAGTGCATTTGGCCGTGCTGCGAATGCATCTGCTGAAAATGCAACTGCATTAGGTTTCGAAGCAGCTGCATCTGTAAAAGATGGTGTTGCTCTTGGTTCTACATCTAAAGCAACTGTAGATAAAGGCGTTAAAGGCTTCAATCCTGCTGAAGATCGTGATAATAAATACGGTGGTTTAGCTGGTACTGCACAAACATCCACATTGGCAGCTGTTTCCGTAGGTGATGGTGC
>OBRJ01000483.1_pt1 | contig 20956 bp, 16 predicted proteins | sample 1494831 | NCBI WGS metagenome assembly OBRJ01 (sample SAMEA3360658, study PRJEB22359) | human gut metagenome | biome: ENVO:urban biome; feature: ENVO:human-associated habitat; material: ENVO:feces | place: Bangladesh | collected 2011
TGCGGGGTGGGTGGAGTCCAGAGGTAGGGAGGGGGGAGTCGGAACACCCCTCCCTGCCTCTGGCCCAGCGGAGCGTCCCTGCACGCTTGCGGCAAGCAGAACCTTCCCCCCGTGAAGCGGAGCGCATTCAAAATCGTCCCTCTCCCCATTTTCCCGCAAAAACCCACAAAGCACTTCCCAAAAAGGGCAATTTGCGGTATGCTATATCTATCGGTATTTCAAGTAAAAAGAGAGGTGCACACCATGGTGCAATATCTTGCAAAGCGCATCGGGCGCTCGGTGCTGACGCTGTTTATCATCGTGACGCTGGTGTTCTGCCTGCTGCGGCTCATGCCGGTGGAAGGCTACTTTGCAAACTACGAAAAAATGTCCGAGGCGCAGATCCAGGCCGGGCTGCAAGCCATGGGGCTTTTGGACCCTCTGCCGGTGCAGGTGGGACGCTTTTGGAAAAACGCCCTGCACGGCGACCTTGGCGTGAGCCATATCTATAAGGTAAATGCCCCGGTCACCCAGATTTTAGCGCAAAAGCTGCCCATCTCCGTACAGATGGGCGTGTTGGCCATGCTGCTCAGCCTTGTGCTGGGCATTCCGCTGGGGCTTGTGATGGGGCAGTACAAGGGCCGCTGGCCGGATAAGCTGGGCACGGCGCTCATCGTGCTGATACAGGCTGTGCCCGCTGCGGTGTACTTTTTGTACATCCAGATGTACGGCACGGCGGCGGTGGGTGTAGGGCTGCTTTTCAACGCCGCAAACTGGCGCTACTGGGTGCTGCCGGTGTGCAGCATGAGCCTTGCAAACCTTGCCTTTTACGCCATGTGGCTGCGCCGCTACATGGTGGACGAAAGCAACAAAGACTACGTTCGCCTTGCCCGCGCCAAGGGCGTGTGTGGGCGGGATATCGCGCTGCATCATGTGTTCCGCAATGCCATGGTGCCGCTGGTGCAGTATATCCCCTCGGCGTTTCTCAATACCGTGGTGGGCTCTATTTACATCGAAAGCCTGTACAGCATCCCCGGCATGGGCGGGCTGCTGGTCACCTGTGTGCAGCGTCACGACAACACCATGGTGCAGGGCATCGTACTGCTGTACGCCTGCGTGGGCATCGTGGGGCTGATACTGGGCGATATTTTGATGGTGCTCATTGACCCCCGCATCAATTTTGGCAAGAAGGAAGGTGGCCGCTGATGTTCAAACGCGCATGTTCCCGTCAGCTGGAAGCGCAGCTGAACACCCTGCAAAAGGACGGCCCCGCCGCGTGGGCAACCCTGCCGGAGGAGGAGCTTTTCACCCCCGCCGGGTTTAGCAGCCAGCAAGCCGAAGCCACTGCCAGCACCAGTTACAGCTACTGGGGCAGCACCTTCCGTGCCTTTTTTAAAAACAAGCTTGCCGTGGCACTGCTGGCAGCGCTGGCGGCGGTGGTGGTGTTCGCCTTTGTGCAGCCGCTGCTGCCCGGGCAGGCAGACCCCAACCTTTGCGCCGTAGACCCCGCCACCGGCATCCAGTACCGCAACATCGCCCCGGGGCAGCAGGGCTTTCTCTGGGGCTCCAACTCTATCGGACAGGATCTGTGGGCGCGCATCTGGGCGGGCGCGCGCACCAGCCTGACCATCGCCTTTTTCGTGGCGGTCATCGAAGCTGCCGTAGGCATTACCGCCGGTGTGCTGTGGGGCTATGTGCGCGGGCTGGACTTTGTGTTCACCGAGCTGTACAACATCTTCGATAACATCCCCACCGCCATCGTGCTGATCCTTATCTCCTATGTGGCTACGCCCAGCATCTGGACAATGATCTTGGGCATGTCCATCAAGGGGTGGATCGAGATGGCGCGGTTCATCCGCAACCAGATCCTGATCATCCGCGACCGAGACTACAACATCGCCTCCCGCTGCATCGGCACGCCCACTTTGCGCATCGTGCTGCGCAACCTGCTGCCGTATCTGGTTTCGGTCATCATGCTGCGCATGGCGCTGACCATCCCGGAAGCCATCGGCAACGAGGTGTTCATCACCTATATCGGCCTTGGTCTCTCGGTGGAAACGCCCTCGCTGGGCAATCTGGTGAACGACGGCCGCAAGGTGATGATGCAGGCGGGGCTGCGGTATCAGCTGCTGTACCCCACCCTGATTTTAAGCTTTGTCACCATCGCCTTTTACCTGATCGGCAACGCCTTCTCGGACGCCGCCGACCCCAAGAACCATCTGCAATAAGGAGGATACCCCATGACCCAAGACCCCATCCTCTCGGTGCGCGGCTTGCAGATCCGGTTCGGGCTGCGCGGGCGCACCCTGCACGCCATCCGGGACATCGACCTCGACCTTTACCGGGGCGAGGTGCTGGCCCTTGTGGGCGAGAGCGGCTCCGGCAAAAGCGTGTTCACCAAAAGCTTTATGGGCCTGCTGGACGCGAACGGCAGCATCACCGGCGGCAGCATCGACTACTACCCCACCCCCGGCTGCGCCCCGCTGCACCTTGCGGCGCTCAAGACCGAAAAAGAGTGGCTTGCCGTCCGCGGGCGAGAGATCGCCATGGTGATGCAGGACCCCATGACCAGCTTAAACCCGCTCAAGACCATCGGCGAGCAGATCACCGAAGCGGTCACCCTGCATCAGGGCTTAAAGGGCGCTGCTGCGCGGGAAAAGACGCTGGAATACCTGCGGGACGTGGGCATCTCCGACCCTGCGCTGCGGTATAAGCAGTACCCCCACGAGTTCTCCGGCGGCATGCGGCAGCGGGTGGTCATTGCCATTGCGCTGGCCTGCAACCCCAAAATACTGCTCTGCGACGAGCCTACCACCGCGCTGGATGTGACCATTCAGGCGCAAATTTTACAGCTGCTGCGGCAGATGCGGGAGAAATACCACCTGACCATTGTGCTGATCACCCACGACCTTGGCGTAGTGGCAAACCTTGCCGACCGTGTGGCGGTGATGTACGCGGGCGATATCGTGGAAATTGGCACAGCGGACGAAATTTACTACGACCCCCGCCACCCCTACACATGGGCGCTGCTGTCCAGTATGCCCCAGATGGGCGTGAAGGGCGAGGATCTGTTCAGCATCCCGGGCACGCCGCCCAACCTGTTTGCCGAGATACACGGCGACGCCTTTGCGCCCCGCAACCCGCAGGCACTCAAGATCGATTTTGTCAAGCGGCCGCCCTACTTTGCGGTGTCGCCCACCCACAAGGCGCGCACATGGCTGCTGGATCCTCGTGCGCCCCACATCGAGCCGCCCGCTGCGGTGAAAAAGCTGCAAAAGGAGGGGCTGTGATATGGCAGAGCCGTTACTGGAAGTAAAAAATTTACAGGTGACCTACGGCAGCGGGCGCAAAGCCTATTCTGCGGTGCAGAACGCCAGCTTTACCATTTACAAGGGCGAGACCTTCGGTCTTGTGGGCGAGAGCGGCTCCGGCAAGACCACCATCGGCCGCGCCATCCTGCGCATTTTGCCCACCACCGGCGGCGAGATTTTATACAAGGGCCAGCGCATCAACGGCAAAATTTCCCGCGCGCTGGACAGGCAGCTCACCCGGGAAATTCAGATGATCTTTCAGGACCCGCAATCCTCCCTGAACGAGCGCGCCAAGGTAAGCTACATCGTGGGCGAGGGCTTGCAGAACGTGCGCCCGGAGCTGAGCGCCGCGCAGCTGGAGGAGAAGGTGCGGCAGGCGCTGTTAGACGTAGGTCTGCTGCCGGAGTTTGCCAGCCGCTTCCCCCACGAATTTTCCGGCGGGCAGCGGCAGCGCATCGGCATTGCCCGGGCGCTCATCGTAGAGCCGGAGTTCATCGTGGCGGACGAGCCCATCAGCGCACTGGATATGTCCATCCGGGCGCAGGTGCTCAACCTGCTGCGCCAGCTGCAAAAGCAGCGCGGCATCACCTACCTGTTCATCGCCCACGACCTTTCGGTGATGCGTTATATTTCCGACCGCATCGCTGTCATCCACAAGGGCAATATCCTGGAGCTGGCGGACGCCGAGGAGCTGGTCACCCACCCGCTGCACCCCTACACCCGCAGCCTGCTGTCCGCCATTCCTATGCCGGACCCGCGCCGGGAGCGGGAGAAAAAGCTGCTGGTCTACGACCCTGCCATGCACGATTACACCGTCGCGCCCCCCGCGTGGCGGGAATTGCGCCCGCGTCATTGGGTGCTGTGCAATGACGCCGAGGCGGAAAAGTGGCTTGCCGGGAGCGGAACGATTTGAAATGCGCGCCGCGTTGCTTTGCGCATAAATAGTTGCTGTTGCATTATAAAGTTGAATTGCTAGAATTTTCCGACAACTATCTTGACAATCAGCGGTATTGCTCTATAATATGAGTGTATACTATGCAAAAAATGCATAGGAACGTTTGGGGGACATAATTAATAACAAGGAGGCAGTACGATGAAAAAAATGGAGCGCAGAAAGTTTTTGCAGGTTATGGGTGCGGCGGCTCTTGTGGGCGCAGCGGGTGCTTTGACGGGTTGTGGCCCGGTGCCTGGGCCGGAACAGAATAAAGGCGATGGCTCGGTTTCATTGGCATCGCTGGATGCGTTCACCGGACATTTGGAATGGAACAACGGCGTAGAACCAGAGGATGTCTCCGGAAACAGTTACTCCAAAGCGGTCAACTATATGGTTTGTGCATTTTCGAACGGATCCGAGTGGGATTTCTTGAAGAGTTATACCTCGAATGGATATGGGTACGGTTTTGCAGAGTATCGTGTATCCAAAAAATATAAGAAGCTGACCATGAAGCTGGCACCGCACAAGCTGATGAATAAGGACGGAAACGCTTATATTAAAGTGTATGCAGATGATAAGCTTGTAGCAACTTCGGAGTTCGTGAAGAAAAAATCTTCGGTAATCGACTTTGAAGCAAATATTGCGGACGCAGAATATATCAAATTGGAAGTGTATGTCCATACAGGAAATTCCATCGGCGAGGGTCCGGATGGCAATGATGGTGCGCTCATCATGGCGGACGCAAAGCTGTGGTCATAACGTTATAAAATGATGGACGAACGAAATGTCAGCCGCCGGAGTTTTTTTAAGGGTATCGGCAGTACCTTGCTGGTTTCGGCGGTGATTGGTATGACTGGCTGCGGCAAAAAGAGTCAGCCGAAAACAAAAACCAAAGAGGAATTGCTTGCGGGTGATTGGTACAGTTTTTTCACTGAGCCGGCTCTTTCCGTCTATGACGACGGAACCTATACGATGTATGGCGATTACGGTACAGGTCATTGGGCAATTGTAAATGAAGACCAGCTCAAACTTACAGATTTCTACGGGGAAACACATATCATGCGTTTGGTTGATATAGATGAGAGTAAACTGACGCTTGGCCCGACAGAAGCCGATATTGCGGGTGGTGCAGACCCGGACGCAAGGCTTATGATGTACCATACATATGAAGAAGCGAAGCAAAACCAGTCCAAAAATGAATAAGTAGTCAAAAGGGGCTGTTGCAAAATAGCTCTCTGAAAAAATCATGCACAAAACCCGGAACCTTTTCAGGGTCAAAACGGCTCAAAAAGGGTTCCGGGTTTCTGTTTTTGCACTATTTCTTTGTGCAAGTTGCTATCGCATTTTTATTTTGCAACAGCCCCTTTCCCTTTTTCACGGTTACACGGTTTGTTTATTGACTTTCCCCTGCGGTTCTACTACAATACTGAATGGGAGATTTTGCCCTTCCTGATGCAACAGCATCCCGGCAGCTTTCCACCATGGCAAGCTGCCTTTTTTTGTCTGCCCCAGGCGCTGCGCCGGGCAGCAGACCTGAAAAGAGAAAAGAAGAAAAAAGTGAAGAAAGGTTTTGATCCTATGACTGAAAACACCAAGGAGCCGGTCTATGCCTCCAAGGCAAAGCCTTGGCTGAAGTATTATGATGAAAAGTACATCCACCAGACCGTGCCGGAGTGCTCGGCCTTTGAGCTGATCTGCCGCAACAACGAGCGGCATCTGGGCGACACCGCACTGGAATACTACGGCCGTAAGTTCAGCTATGCAGACCTGATCGTGCAGGTAAAAAAGACCGCTGCTGCCTTGCAGGCGCTGGGGGTGAAAAAGGGCGATATCATCACGGTGGTCAGCGTGATGACCCCGGAGGTGGTCTACGCCTTCTACGCCGCCGACCTGCTGGGCGCTACCCTGAATCTGGTGGACCCCCGGTACAGCACTGAGGGCATCCGGGAGTATATCGATGAGGTGGAGTCCCGCCTGCTCATCTGCCTGAACGTGGTGTACCCCCGCTGCCATCAGGCCGCAAAGCGCACCAGCGTGGAGCGGGTGGTGGTGCTCAGCCCCGCCGACAGCCTGCCGCTGGCCAAGGCCGTGGGCTACAAGCTGACCAACCCGGATAAAAACCGCTACGCCTCCAACGTGCTGCGCTGGAAGAACTTTATTGACGCGGGTAAGGGGCACAGCCCCGCCGCCACGCCCTACGACCCTCAGCACGCCTGCGTGGTGGTGCACACCGGCGGCACCACCGGCTCGCCCAAGGGCGTTATGCTGACCGACTACTGCTTCAACGCCCTTGCGCAGGAGTTTGCAGCCCAGAGCCGCCTGTTCCACCGCGGACAGAAGATGCTGAACGTGATGCCGCCCTTCATCGCCTACGGTTACAGCTGCGGCATCCACATGCCGCTGGTCATGGGGCTGCACGTCATCATCATCCCCAATCTGGACCCGGATAAGCTGGGCGCGCTGGTGTGGAAATACAAGCCCGCGCACATGTTCGGCGTGCCCACCCACTACCAGCAGCTGGCCGCCGACCCGCTGCTGAAAAACAAAGACCTCTCCTTCATCCGCAACTACGCCGCCGGCGGCGACTCCCTCTCGCTGGGCGCGGAGCAGACGGTGAACCAGTTCCTCAAAGCCCACGGGGTGGAGTACCCGCTGGCAAAGGGCTACGGCATGACCGAGGTATCCTCGGCAGCCACCATTGCCGCCGGCAACGTGACAAAGCCCGGCAGCGTGGGCATCCCCATGGTCAACACAGTCGTCTCCATTTTTGAGCCGGGCACCGAGACCGAACTGCCCATCGGTCAGCGCGGCGAGATCTGCATCTGCACCCCCACCGCCATGAAGGGCTACTACAACAAGCCCGAGGAGACCGCCTACCTGCTGCGCCGCCACGCCGATGGCCAGCTGTGGGCGCACACCGGCGATATCGGCTACATGGACGAGGACGGCTTTGTGTATCTGGATGCCCGCATCAAGCGCATCATCATCCGGCACGACGGCTTCAAGGTGTTCCCCTCCATGATCGAAAACGTCATCAGCCGCCACCCTGCCGTGCAGCAGTGCTGCGTGGTGGGCTACGCCGATACCGACCACACCCAGGGACGTCTGCCCTTCGTCTTTGTGGTGCTGGACCCTGCCGCCACCGGCAAAAAGCGCCAGATCCTGCGGGAGCTGCGCCAGCTGTGCCGCGAGGAGCTGCCAGAGTATGTGCAGCCCGCAGCCTCGGCCTATAAGATCATCACTGAAATGCCCATGACCCCCGCTGGTAAGGCCGACTACCGTAAGCTGGAAGAAGAGGTGGGGTAAACGAGAGAACTCCCTCGCTTTGCTCGATGCCAGCCCCCTCTGAGATGGGGCCCTTGGCATGGCGGTACAGTTCCCGGCTAAAGTGCAAAGTGCCCGGGCGCGCCAGTTTCGCCCTCTCAGGCGCTCCCGCGCCAACTCTCCCGAAGGGAGAGCCAAGCCGTTAGGTTTATCGCTAAAGTGTTAGGAGAAACGATAAAGTTTCCGGCAGTGCTCTTGCCTCTCCCTTTGGGAGAGGTGGCATCGCGCAGCGATGACGGAGAGGGCGCACGCCGTCTGCCTTTAAGAAAGAAGGAACCATCCATGAACCATCCCCGTTTTGCCGCATGGCTGTGCAGCGCCGCTGCGCTGGTGCTGCTGGCTGTGCCCGCCTTTGCACAGCAGCCCGATGCCCTGCCGCCGGAGGATGTACCCGCCGCGCAGGTGCAGCCTGCCGAGGAAGCTCCCACCGGGGAAGCCGCCCAGCCCGCCGAAGAAGCTGCCGCCGAGGAGACCGCCCCGGACGCCGAAACTCCCGCCGAAGAAGCCCCTGCCGCCGACCCTCAGCGCACCTATGTGGCGCTGGGCGACAGCATCGTTTCCGGCGTGGGGCTGCCGGGTTTCAAGTACACCGATGCCGCCATCGGCATGGACGTAGCCGCAAACTTTGAGGGTTACCCGGAGCAGTGTTATGTTTCGCTGGTGGGCAAGGGGCTTGGACTGGACCGTCAGCACGCCATCGACCTCGGCTTGCCCGGGCTGACCACCGGCGACCTTGTGGATATGCTGCGCACCGGCGCAATGCCCAAGATGAACCAGCAGGCGGGCACCTACTACGTCTACCCCCAGATGCTGGACTACCTCAAGCGCGCGGACATCATCAGCGTGCAGATCGGCTCCAACGATGCGCTGGTACCCGCCCTTGTGGCGCTGGGCAACGCCACCAACTGGAAGAGCGAGCAGCTGGTAGCTACCATCGTCAGCGGTGTGCTGCGCACCCCCAGCTTTGAGAACCTGCAGCGGCTGAACAGCGATCTTTCCAAGCTATGGCTGACCTTCGATGAGCTCCAAGCCACCAGCCAGCTGCTGCTGTGTGGCGGTACCGACGCCATCTGCGAGCAGGCGTATCAGGACGCCGCCGTCAATATGCCGCAGGTGGTGGCCCAGCTGCGGGCGCTGAACCCGGACGCGCAAATTATTCTGGTGGGCTACACGAACCCCGTGCCCCTGCTGCCGGAGTGGACACAGCTGTTCCGGCGGCTGAATGCCCTTTCCAAAGACCTTGCCGCCCAGAACGAGAACGTGACCTATGTGCCCATTCCCTTCGCCATGACCGCTACCGATGCCCACCCCACCGTGAGCGGGCACAAGTACATTGCAAACCGTATCCTGCGCGCTGTGGCGCACAAATGATGTTTGCACAATGAGGGACGAACCCTCTCAGCCTCGCTACGCTTGACGGGGCTGTTGCTAAGGTGTATTTGTAAAAACAGACTAAATTTTTGACTTTTCAGATACACCCTAAATAGCGCCAACAAAAAAATGAGATAGGCTTCCCCGCAAGGGGTTGTCTATCTCATTTTTTTGTTGGCTGAGATCATGAAAACACATTGCTTCCGGCAGAGTGCAAAAAGATGTTTCCGAAACCTTTTTAACGCACCACTGTCCTGTGCTGTGCGCGGTATTCGGCAGGGGTAATGCCGTACAGGCGGCGGAAGGTTTTCAGGAAGCTGCTGTAATCCGGGAAGCCGCTTTCGGTGCAGGCATTCAGGACGGAAACGCCCTCCTCCAGCGCCTTGCGGCAGTGCTGCATCCGCAGATAGGTCAGGTAGTTGTGGATGCTCTCCATGGTGCACTCCTTGAACGCGCGGGAAAGGTGCTCCCGGCTGGCGTAAAGTTCCTGCGCCAGCTGCGCGGTGGTGAGGGCCGAGTCCTGATAATGCGCCTGCAGGTAGGCCACCGCGCGCGCGACCAGTACACTGGTGCTGCTGGGTGCAGTTGTCTGTCCACTGCCGGTGGCCTGCGTGATGAGCAGCATCATTTCAGAGACCTGCGCCTCAAAAACGGTGTCCCGGATAGAGCCCGGCAGCTCCAGACTTTGCGCCATGCGGATGAAAAGCCCCTTGAAGTCCCACTTGCGGCAGGCCTCGCTGTCCAGCACGGTGAGCTCGTGCATCCAGTCTGCATTTTTCAGGTTCACGCGGCGACGGGTGGCCTGCCAGAGGGCATCGTCGATCTGGATGACCAGACGATCCGACTGGGCATCGTCGATATTGAAGTTGCCGGAGTGGTAAATCTGAGAGGGAAAGTAGACCAGCTCCCCCACATGGACCAGATACACGCTGCCGTCCACCGAGTAGCGCACCGTGCTGCCGCCGATGGGGAGCACCAACTCGTGGTACGGGTGGGAGTGCACCACAGACTGCTTGTTTTCCCAGTTCGTGTACCATGTGACCAGAAGTCGGGTGTTGCTCAGCCCCATCCGCGCCTGCGCTTCCGTAAGGACATTATCGATATAATGTGTGACCCGTTCCATGCCCATAGCCGCTCCTGCTCCTTGTTAAAAAAATAAGAATCATTCTTTTACGTCCTTTTTTGCCCTAGTATATCAGTACATATCACATTTTGCAACATTTAAATCACAAAATCTGCGGAAAAACGGCTGAATTTTTAGTATGATAAGGGTGCAAGGAGACGAGATTGACCAAATACACAAAAATGTTTCAACACTTTTGTGCTTATCGACGAATGCGCCGGTCGCATTTCGTGACCGTCTGAAAGGAGTCCGTCCATGCAGACCTCAAAGAATCATTTTGAAGCCAAAGTGGTCTTTAATGATGAGACCATCCGCCGGATGTTCCGCACGGAGTTCTACACCTACGAGGGGATGCGGCATCTGCTGTGGCTTGCAGCGGCCTTTGTGCTGGTGATGGCGGCGCTGTTCACTGCGATTCCTACCGTTGTCAAAGTGCTCTGCCTGCTGGTGGGCTGTGCCATGTTCGCCATGCCGGACTTTTTGAGCCGGGTGGCGGCAGAGGGGGTCATCATGCAGCGGGGCGGTGCGGAAACCACCGTGAGCTGCCGGGTCAACGATGGCGGTGTGGACGTGGAAAACGGTGCTCACATCCCCTTTGCAAAGATCGACCGGCTGGTGGAGGATGACCAGTATTTCTACATCTTCCAGAGCCGTCAGATGGCAGTGATGATCCCCAAGGGCAGCCTGCTGCCCGCAAACCCGGAGCGGTTTGCAAAGGTGCTTGCCAAAGAGACCGGCAAGGACTGGCAGCGCTCCAAGAGCCTGTGGGGGCTCAACCTGAAAGATCTGATCCAGATGGGAAAGGACCGCTTTCAGCGCAGCGCATCCTGAGCGCTGCACCGCTACTATGTTGTTTCACAGCCGGTTGGCTGTGATCGTGGGACACGATAAAACAAGATAAGGAAGGAAAAACACTATGAAAATCACTCGCAGACAGTTCGTACAGGTCATGGCAGTTGCTGGTGCATCTGCCCTGCTCACCGCTTGCGGCGGTTCTTCTAACAGCACTGCCGGTTCCGGCGCAGCTGCTGCCACCGGCGGCAGCTTCAACCTGAAGCTGGGTCACAATCTGGCCGAGGATCACGCTGTGCACATCCAGCTGACCAGCTTCGCAGAGCAGGTCAAGGAAAAGACCGGCGGCAGCATCAACATCCAGATCATCCCCAACGGCACCCTGGGCAGCGAGGCTGACATGATCTCCCAGATCCAGGCAGGCGCACTGGATATGGCAAAGGTCTCCGCTTCCACCCTGGGCAACTTCAGCGAGAAGTACAACGCCTTCTCCGTGCCTTATGTGTTCAACGATCAGGCACACTACTACAGCTACATGGACAGCGACTCTGCAAAGGCAGTCTTTGAGTCCACCGACGATCAGGGCTTCCGCGGCCTGACCTGGCTGGATTCCGGCGCACGCTCCTTCTACACCAAGGCTACCGCCATCCGCACCCCGGCTGACCTGAAGGGTCTGAAGATCCGCACCATGGACAGCCAGATGGCTATCGACATGATGAACTGCCTGGGCGGCTCTGCTACCGTTATGGGTTACAGCGATATCTACACCGGTATGCAGCAGGGCGTCATCGACGGTGCCGAGAACAACGTCACCGCACTGCGCGACCACGGCGACGTGACCAAGTACTACTGCTTCGATGAGCACACCCGCATCCCCGATATGGTGGTCATCGCTTCCAGCGTGTGGAACAAGTTCTCCGATGAGCAGAAGTCCATCGTGTCCGAGTGCGCCAAGACCGCTACCGAGGAGTACAAGGACGCTTGGAAGAAGTTCGAGGACGAGGTGCTGGACAAGGCCGTGAACCAGAACGGCGTCGAGCTGGTCAAGGATGTGGATATCGCCGCATTCCAGGCCGCTGTGCAGCCCATCTACGAGAACCTCAAGACCTCTAACCCCACCACCTACGCGGTCGTGGAAGAGATCCGCGCAATGGCCTAAACGCCAACGCATTGCTTTCCATTCTTATCTCCCAAGCTGCGGGCGGCGCACGGTGCTGCCCGCAGCTGCGCGGGAGGGAATGAGTTCAAGGAGATGATCTTGTGAAAAAACTGGATAAAATTCTGGATAATGTCATGCGCTTCCTCATGGCAGTGGCAATGTTCGCCCTGCTGGCAGGCGGCACTTGGCAGATCTTTACCCGCTGGATCCTGCGCAACCCCTCCACTATAACGGACGAGTTTCTGCGCTATGTCCTGATCTGGGCTTCCATGATCGGTTCTGCCTACTGCTTCTACAAGGATAAGCATCTGGCACTGGATCTGGTCAAGGGCCGCGCAAAGGGTGCGTTCAACGTTGTGCTCAGCGTGTTCATCGAGGCCGCCATCGTGTTCTTTGTGGGCTACGTCTTTGTTTACGGCGGCTGGAAGCTGACTGCAAACGCCACCAACGTTTCCTCGGTCATGCGCATCCCCTTCAAGTTCCTGTATTCCATCCTGCCGATCTCCGGCGTGTTCATCATTCTGGCTCGCGTGCTGAAGTATGTACAGCTCTTCGTGGAGCATAAGGAAAAGAAAGGAGAAAACGCATAATGGTTGCACAGGCTACGTTACTGCTGTTCGGTTCCTTCTTTGTCATGCTGCTGGCCGGTGTGCCCATCTCGGCAGGCATCGGCATTGCATCCATCTTCACGGCACTGTTCAGCATGGACCCCGCAATTTTTGCCCTGACCGCCGCACAGCGCTGCTTCTCGGGCATTGACTCCTTCTCTCTGCTGGCGCTGCCCTTCTTCTCTCTGGGCGGCAACATCATGAACAAGGGCGGCATTGCAAAGCGCCTTGTCCGTCTGGCACGTCTGGCTGTGGGCAAGATGCCCGGCTATCTGGCTGCCACCAACGTTCTGGCCAATATGTTCTTCGGTGCCGTTTCCGGCTCCTCCGTGGCAGCTACTTCTGCCATGGGTTCCATCATGGCTCCGCTGGAGCTGGATGAGGGCTACGACCCCAACTACTCCGCAGCTGTCAACATCTGCTCTGCCCCCACCGGCATCCTGATCCCCCCGTCCGGCCCGCTGATTCTTTACTCCATCACCGCCGGCGGCGTTTCTGTGGCTGCTCTGTTCATGGGCGGCTACCTGCCCGGCATCCTGATGGGTCTGTGCGTGGCTGGTCTGGCTGTGTTCATCGCCGTCAAGAAGGGCTATAAGTCCTCCGACGTCAAGGACCCCGACCCCGCCGTCAAGATCATCATTGACGCAGTTCCTTCTCTGCTGGCCGTCATCATCGTCATGGGCGGCATTCTGGCAGGCTTCTTCACCGCTACCGAGGCCGGTGTGGTGCTTTGCCTGTACTGCGGTCTGCTGTCCATCCTGTACAAGGAGATGACCTTCAAGAGCTTCTATAATCTGCTGGCAGACACCATGGAGAGCAGCGCCACCATCCTGTTCCTGATCGCTGCTTCCTCCATCATGTCCTACGTCATGAGTTACTCCGGCATCCCTGCCGCCATCAGCAACGCGCTGATGAGCGTTTCCAGCAACCGCTACGTCATCCTGCTGATCATGAACGTGTTCCTGCTGGTCATGGGTATGTTCCTGGATCTGACCCCGGCTGTCCTGATCTTCACCCCCATCTTCCTGCCCATCACCCGTAGCATCGGCATGAGCGATGTGCAGTTCGGCATCATGCTCATCATGAACCTGGGCATCGGCTCGGTCACCCCGCCGGTCGGTTCCTGCCTGTTCGTGGGCTGCGGTGTCGGCAAGGTCAAGATCGAAGGCGTTACCAAGTACATTGTGCCGCTGTTCGCCGCCATGGTCGTGGCACTGTTCCTTGTCACCTTCATCCCTGCCATTGCGCTGTGCGTCCCGTACCTGTGCGGTCTGGTACCCAGCCTTGGCTGGACGTTCTAAGCCCTGACTGTTCCGGGTAAAGCAACGAATACGTTGCCTCCATTTCTCTGAAGATATCCTGCATCTGAGGGGGAATGGGGGCATTTTTTATCAAAAACTTGAGAGGAATAAAAACTATGGAGATCTGCTCCCGTTTTACCGGCATGGAGCGCAAAGACGGCGCTTTCCTGCTGCATACTGATAACGCTGATATCAAGGTCTGCTTTGTGACCGATGAGATCGTCCGCGTCCGCGCAAGCTTTGACCATGAGTTGGCAGAGGAATCCTACGTTCTGATGACCACCGCATGGGAGGATCGGATGGACGAGCTGTTCAAGGGGGAGCGCACCCGTGTGGAGCCCTTTGCCGCACAGGTCACCGAGGATGACAGCACCCTCACCTTTGCCACCGGCAAGGTGACACTGGTGGTGGACAAGGACCCCATCAACTTCAAGCTGCTGGCTGCCGATGGCTCCGAGCTGTACAGCACCCTGCCCGGCAACCCCTTCGTCAAGGACGCCAACAACCGCGTGGTGGCTTACAGCCGGATGAAGGAGGACGACTGCTTCTACGGCTTTGGCGAAAAGACCGGCCTGCTGGATAAGAACAAGACCTTCCAGCGGGAGCGCGCCACCGATGCCATGGGCTACGATGCCGAGAAGATGGATACCCTCTACAAGCACATCCCCTTCTATATCCGTCTGGACCGCGACACCCACAAGGCGGTGGGCGTGTTCTACCACAACTTCTACGAGTCCGTGTTCAACATGGGCTGCGAAAAGAGCAACTACTGGCCCCGCTACACCTATTTTCAGGCAGACGGCGGCGATCTGGACTGCTTCCTGATCGGCGGCGACACCATTGCCCGCATCGTGGACAACTACACCCTGCTGACCGGCCGTCCGGCCCTGCTGCCCAAGCGTGCGCTGGGCTATCAGGGCTCCAGTATGTACTACCCCGAGCTGGAAAAGGACAGCGATGACGCCGTGCTGGGCTTTATCGACACCATCAAGGAAGAGGGCTTCCCCATCGACGGCTTCCACCTGTCCAGCGGCTATACCAGCCAGAACAACAAGCGTTGCGTCTTTACATGGAACACCGAACGCTTCAAGGACCCCAGCGCCTACTTCCACGCCATGAACGAAAAGCACGCCCAGAACGTGCCCAACGTCAAGCCGGGTGTCCTGCTGTGCAACCCCCGTTTCGACGAGTTCAACGCAGATGATGTATTCGTGAAGGACAGCAAGAACCCCGAGACCTACGGTGTCGGCAAATGGTGGGGCGGCGACGGCGCATTCTGGGACTTCACCAAGCCCGAAGGCCGTGCAGCTTGGAAAAAGTACCTCACCGAGTCCATCATTGCCGTGGGCACCGATTCCGTCTGGAATGACAACTGCGAGTACGACAGCCTGATGGACAAGGACTGCACCTGCGATTTTGACGGTAAGGGCGGCACCATCGGCCAGTTGAAGCCCCTTATGAGCACCCTGATGTGCAAGGTGGGTGCCGATGCCGTGGTGGAGCACAACGCCAAGGCACGCCCCTACATGGTCTGCCGCAGCGGCAGCGCCGGCATCCAGCGCTACGCCCAGACCTGGTGCGGCGACAACTACACCAGCTGGAAGAGCCTGAAGTACAATATCCCCATCATCACCGGCATGGGTCTGTCCGGCCAGCCCAACGAGGGCGCGGACATCGGCGGCTTTGCCGGCCCCGCACCCACCGAGGAACTGTTCGTGCGCTGGGTGCAGAACGGCATCTTCCAGGCCCGCTTCTCCATCCACTCCGCCTCCAACGATAACACCGTCACCGAGCCGTGGATGTTCCGGGAGTCTGCGGATACCATCCGGGACGCCATCCTGCTGCGTTACCGCTTTACCCCCTATCTTTACAGCGCCGAGTACGAGGCCAGCCAGACCGGTGCGCCCATCATGCGCGCTCTGGTCTACGACTTCCAGAACGACCCCAAGGCATGGGAGGAGAGCTTCGAGTTCCTGTTCGGCCGGGATATTCTGGTGGCTAATGTTCTGGAAGAGGGTGCCAAGACCCGCACCGTCTACCTGCCCGCAGGCTGCAAGTGGTACGACTGGAACGATAAGCTCCGCTGCTACGAGGGCGGCCAGACCATCGAAGTGCCGGTCACCATGGCTACCATCCCCATGTTCGTCCGCGAGGGCGCAGTCATTGCCATGGCAGACAACCAGCTGATGACCATGGAGGGCGACCACACCACCGCCCTGCACCTCATCGTGGCACCCAAGGGCACCACCACCACGACCCTGTACGATGACGACGGCATCACCAACGATTTCAAGAGCGGCGTGTACCGCAAGACCACCATCACCACCACCGCAGGCGAGCGGGTGACCATGAACTTTGCCTCCGAGGGCAGCTACAAGGATACCGTGGAGACCATCAAGGTGGAGATGATCGCCAAGGAGAAGAGCCCCTTCTGGGTCACGCTGGATGGCCGCAAGATCGAGCACTTCCTCAACCGCCGCAAGTTCGACGCCGCTGCCGAGGGTTGGTATTACAGCCAGAGCAAAAAGGCTGTCGAGGTCAAGTATGCAAACCCCGCCAAGGATCATGAGCTGACCGTTTCGTTCGAGCAGTTCGACCTGATCGGTATGTAACACTGTACGGAGGAACCTCTTATGCTGCTGCGTAGTTTTGAATCCTTTGAAAAGACCGAAAACGGCTACCTCATCCACGGCGATGCCGCTGATGTGAAACTGATTTTCATGACAGACGATATCATCCGCATCCGGGTGCACTTCGACAAGGGCACCCCCATGGAGGAAGAGTCCTACACGCTGGTGACCACCGCGTGGGAGGACCGGATGGACACCCTGCTCAAGGACGAGCGCACCCGCATCACCGCGCTGGATGTCCCCTGCGCCGAGGATGATAAGACCCTGACCTTTGAGACCGCACACCTGACTTTGAAGCTGTTCAAAAAGCCCTTTCATTTTGAGCTGTTCGATAAGTCCGGCAAGCTGATCTATCAGGATCTGCGGGAGCGCGCCTTTGAGAAAGATCAGATCGGCCGTCTGAGCCACTTCTCCAAGGTGGACCGGGAATACGACCACTTCTACGGCTTTGGCGAAAAGACCGGCCATCTGGATAAAAAGGGACGCCGCCTGCGGATGTCCCCCAAGGATGCCATCGGCCACGACCCCGAGACCGGCGACCCGATGTACAAGCACATCCCCTTCTATATCCGGGTGAATGAACACGACCTGCGCCCTGTCGGCCTGTTCTACCACAACTCCTACGACTGCGTGTTCGACCTTGGCGAGGAGCTGTCCGGCTACTGGGAGCGCTACTGCTACTACCAGACCGACGGCGGCGACATCGATCTGTTCCTGCTGGCCGGTGAGACCCTGCCCGAGATCCTGAACGAGTACACCCTGCTGACCGGCCGCAGCGCCCTGCCCACCAAGCAGTCTCTGGGCTACTGTGCCTCCACCATGTACTACGCCGAGCTGGAAAAGAACTGCGACGAGGAGATCTACAAGGTCATCGACAAGCACGAAAAAGAGGGCATCCTCATCGACAACTTCTGGCTGGCCTCCGGCTATTCCAGCGGCGAAAAGGACAATCTGCGCTATGTGTTCAACTGGAACTACAAGCGCTTCCCGGAGCCGGAGAAGTTCTTTGAGAACATGAACGCTCGAGGCATCAACGTCATCCCCAACCTGAAGCCCGGCATCCTGAAGCACCACCCCTACATCGACCTGTTTGAAAAGAACGATGTCTTTATCAAGACCCCGGACGGCAAGGCCCCGTACTATGGCCGCTGGTGGGGCGGCGAGGGACGCTTCTTCGACTTCACCGGCCCGCGCGGCCGCAACACCTGGAAGCAGCTGCTGGAAGAGAACATCCTCAAAAAGGGCACCAAGACCGTCTGGAACGACAACTGTGAGATGGACGGCGTGGAGGACCGCGATGCCCAGTGCGACTTTGAGGGCAAAAAGGGCACCATGGCAGAGCTGAAGATCCTGCACTCCAACCTGATGGCCTACACCGCCAAGCAGGCGCTGGCAGATGTGTACCCCGGCGAGCGCCCCTACATCATCAACCGTGCAGGCTACGCCGGTATCCAGCGCTACGCACAGGTGTGGGGCGGCGATAACCTGACCGACTGGCGCACCGTCAAGTTCAACATTGCCACCATTCTGGGCATGGGTCTGTCCGGCTGCTCCAACATGGGCTGTGATATCGGCGGCTTTGCAGGCCCCGCACCCGAGGCGGAGCTGCTGCTCCGCTGGCTGCAGAACGGCATCTTCCAGCCGCGCTTCTGCCTGAACTCCGCCAACAACGACAACACCGTCACCCAGCCGTGGATGTACGAGGAGAACCTGCCCTACATCCGTGCAGCCTACCAGCTGCGCTACCGTCTGATGCCCACTTTGTACTCCCTGATGTACGAGTCCAACCAGAACGGTATGCCGGCATGGCGTCCGCTGTTCCTGGAGTTCCCGGACGACCCCAAGTGCTACACCGACAAGAACCTGACCTTTATGTTCGGCAAGAGCATTCTGGTGGCGAACGTGGTGGAAAAGGGTGCCACTACCCGCACCATCTACCTGCCCGCAGGCTGCACTTGGTACGATATGAACGATAATCTGCGCGCATACGAGGGCGGTCAGACCATCGAGGTCCCGGTCACGCTGGCAAGCATCCCCATGTTCCTGCGCGGCTCTGCCGTTGTGGTGACCACCGAGGACGTTAAGCACATCCTCAAGGACACCATGCGCCAGATCGACCTGCTGGTCGCTGCCGAGACCGACACCAGCTTTGTGCTGTACGATGACGACGGCCACACCGAGGACTACAAAAACGGCGTTTACGCCAAGACCACCATCACCGTCAAGGCCGGCGACCGCACCGACATCCGCTTTGCCACCGAGGGCAGCTACGAATCCCCCGTGGAGCGCATGACTCTGAAGCTGGTCAGCAAGAAAAAGGGTGCGCTCTGGGCCAGCGTGGATGGGCAGCAGCTTCCCCAGTACATCGTCCGCGACGGCTGGGAGGCCGCAGCGTCCGGCTGGTACTATAACCTGCCTGACCGCACCATCTGGGTCAAGTTCGCAAAGCCTGCCAAGAAGGACTTCACAGTGACTGTCTCCACCGAAAAGTTTGACCTCATTGGTATGGCAGAGGACTAAAAAGCCATTTCTAATCTTCTTTAATTCTTCTTCAAAAACACGATGACCCGTGGGGATCCCCCCACGGGTCATCGTGTTTTTTACAAGCTTCAGGCTTCGGTCTGCGTCTCCCGCCGGAGGATGCGGCAGACCATGAACAGGCAGTAGAACATTGCCAAACCCCAAGCAAAGGGGTTGGAAAGGCAGATGCCCAGATACCCAAGGCTGGTCTTTACCGCCAGCACGCCGCCAAGGCTGCGGCCAATGAGCTCGCCCACGCCGGAAACGATGGCCAGCACGCTGTAACCAAGCCCCTGCAAGGTGTTGCGGAAGATCATCAGCAGGCCGTGGAAACAGAACAGCATACTCATGACGCTGAGGTACTGGATCGCACCCGCCGTGACGGCAGGGTCGGCATCGCCCAGCACCAGCCCCACCGCGTAGGGCTTGATGCAAAAGATCACGCCCCATACCACGGCGCAGTAGAGCAGCTGCACCATGCAGCCATCCTTAATGCCCTGCCGGATGCGGTCGGTGCGGCGGGCACCGTGGTTCTGTCCCACATAGGTAGCCATGGCCATGCCTACGCTCTCCATGGGCAGGGTGAACATCTGACGGATCTTTTCGCCTGCGGTCTGGGCTGCCACAGCGGTGCTGCCCAGCAGGTTGATGGCGTCCTGCATGATGACTGCGCCGATGGCCGAGACCGAGTATTCAAACCCCATGGGAAGGCCGATATAGGCCAGCCGCTTGCAGTGCCCTGCCGAAAGCAGGGTGCGCGGCTGCCGGAAGGAAAGCCCCTCCAGCTTTGCTGTGCAGGTAAAGAACCAGTAGGCGCACAGCCCGCCGCTGAGCAGCTGACTGAGCACGGTGGCAATGGCGGCGCCGTCCACCCCCATGCCCAGCGGCACGATGAAGAGATAGTCCAGCAGAATGTTCACCACGCTGGCGACCAGCAGGAAGTAAAAGGGGTGCCGGGAATCCCCCAGTGCTCGCAGCACGCTGGAAGCGTAGTTGTATAGCACCGTAGCCGGGATGCCCAGAAAAATGATCTGGATGTAGAGCACCGCATCGGTGTACAGCTCCTCGGGCGTATGGATGAGCCGGAGCAACGGCCCCGCCATCAGGGTGGTAAGCACCGTGAACACTGCGCTCAGCACCAGACAGAGCAGAGCGCCATTCAGCAGGTATTTTTGCAGCCCGTCCTTATCCTTTGCACCAAAGGTCTCTGCCGCCGGGATGCCAAAGCCCACGCAGGCGCCCTGCACAAAGCCCAGAATGAGAAAGTTGAGGGAGTAGGTGGTGCCTACCGCGCCCAGCGCATCGGTGCCCAGACACCGCCCTACGATGACGGTGTCCGCAAAGCTGTACAGCTGCTGGAACAAGGTGCCCAGCACCAGCGGCAAGGCGAACCGCAGGATCTGGAACAGCGGCTTGCCCACGGTAAGGTCGGTGGTACCGGAGCGCTTTTGAGAAGTAGCTGCCATAAAAATAACTCCTTATTGATCGTATTTCTACTATTCTATCATGGACAGCCGTTTTTCCCAAAGTGGTTTTGTGACAGGAAGTTGTCTTTTTGTGATGGAAGCGCGGAAACCTCCGTTTTTACAGTTGCTTCTTCTGCGGCGGAAAGTTCCGGCTGTCTGTTTGCAGATCCATGAATCCGCTTTGTGATGCAGCCCTTTGCAGGTCTACACTCATCCACCACACGCCCGATTCTTACACCAAACGCGAACTTGTCGGGGCGAAGCCCCTCCATCTTGCTGCGCAAGACCGTTCGGTCGCTTAAAAGCCCCACTGGGGCTTTCATTGCTCCGCTTCGCTGCGCAAACGCGAACTTGTCGGGGCGAGGCCCCTCCATCTTGCATACCGCAAGACCGTTCGGTCGCTTAAAAGCCCCACTGGGGCTTTCATTGCTCCGCTTC
>OBRJ01000484.1_pt1 | contig 20918 bp, 18 predicted proteins | sample 1494831 | NCBI WGS metagenome assembly OBRJ01 (sample SAMEA3360658, study PRJEB22359) | human gut metagenome | biome: ENVO:urban biome; feature: ENVO:human-associated habitat; material: ENVO:feces | place: Bangladesh | collected 2011
TGCGGGGTGGGTGGAGTCCAGAGGTAGGGAGGGGGGAGTCGGAACACCCCTCCCTGCCTCTGGCCCAGCGGAGCGTCCCTGCACGCTTGCGGCAAGCAGAAACTTTCCCCGCAGCGCGCAATACGCTTTTCCGGTTCTCTTTTGGTGTCAAAAGAGAACATTCTCGCCCTTATTTCCCCACACAAAACCGCTCGAACACCTGTTCGATGACGGCTTCCGAGGCGTTTTCGCCGGTCAGGTCGCAGAGAGCATCCAGTGCGTCATCCACGCAGACCGAAACGGCGTCCAGCCCAAAGCCGCCGGCGGCGGCATCCAGTGCACCGGCTACGGCGTCCCGGGCGCGGAGGGCAGCGGAAAGCTGCCGCTGCCCGGACAGGCTGGCGGCGTGGGGGTCGATGCTGCCGGTGCCCAGCAGCCGCGCCACCGCAGCAGCGATGACCTTGCGGCTCCCCTCTTCCCGGCAGCAGACCGGCAGCACCATGGCAAAATAGGGGGCGATGAGCTCCGCATCGAACTGAGTGGGCTTGTCCTCCTTGTTCACAAGGGCGATGGCGGGGCGACCGGCGCAGCGCTGCGCCAGCGCCAAGTCCTCCCGGCTGGGCGGCTCGGAGCCGTCAAAGACGGCAAGGATCAGCCCAGCTTCTTCCAGCTTTTTCCAGCTGCGGCGAATACCCTCGGCCTCGATGGCGTCCTCTGTCTCCCGCAGACCGGCAGTGTCAAAGAGGTTCAGCCGGATATCTCCCAGCTGCACCGCCTGCTCCACCACATCGCGGGTGGTGCCCGCCACCGGGGTGACGATGGCACGGTCGAACCCGGCCAGCAGATTGAGCAAGGTGGACTTGCCCGCGTTGGGGCGTCCCACGATGGCGCAGTCCACACCCTCGCGCAGCACCGCACCAGCATCGTAGCTGCGGATGAGGCCGTCCAGTTCCTCCCGCACTGCGCCCAGCACGGTGCGCAGATGGGCGGGGTCCAGCTCCGGCACATCCTCCTCCGGGAAGTCCACCCAAGCGGCCAGATGCGCCTGCAGGGCGGTCAGCTGGGCTTTCTGGGCGTTGATCTTTTTCGCCAGCGCACCGCCCAGCGCGGCGTTTGCCAGCGCTGCCCCCTGCCGCCCGTCCGCCGCAATCAGGTCCATGACCGCTTCCGCTTGGGTCAGACCCAGCTTGCCGTTCAAAAAGGCACGGCGGGTGTACTCGCCGGGGGCGGCAGGCTGTGCACCCGCTGCAAGACAGGCTTCCACCAGCCGCCGCGCCACCGCGCTGCCGCCGTGACAGGAAAGCTCCACCACGTCCTCGCCGGTATAGCTGTGGGGCGCACGGAAAAACAGGGCAACGCCCTCGTCAAAGGATTCTTCCCTGTCCACAAAATGCCCGAACAGCGCGGTGTAGCCCTTAGCCTGTTCCACCTTTTTTGCCGGGTTTGCCGGGTGGAACACCCGGGCCGCCACGGTATAACTCTCTGCGCCGGACAGGCGCACCACGGCAATGCCGCCTGCACCCGGTGCTGTTGCAATTGCTGCAATGGTCGCTTCCTGCATAGTTTTTTCTGGCTTCCTTTCCGCGCCCGGTCTGGCCGCTTGCTCCCATCTGCCCACAGCAGCGAGAACAATACAGTTTCATTGTACCACGAAATGCTGCGGAATGGTACTGTTTTTTCAACCAATTCCCGGGAAACGGTTGAAAATCTGCCCGTTTCTCACACAAAAAAGGGACTTTCCGTCCCAACACGGAAAGCCCCTTTTTACAGGAAACTGATTTTTAGAACTTGGCGATCTCTGCCGTGGTGATGGCCTTGCCGGGCAGCGTGCGTGCATCGGCATTCTCATTCAGGGCCAGCTTGCCTTCGCGCAGCAGCTGCACAGCCTTCTGGTGATCGGCGGCCTTCCAGTTGTTGCCCACGATCTTCCAGTTGTTGTTCACGTGCGGCTCGATGGTGCCGCCCTTCACGGTGCGGATGTACTCGCCCAGCAGCTCGCGGATGCCGCCCACATCGCCGCGCACATCGATCTCCAGCAGCTTGGGCAGATCCTCACCGGGCAGGAAGATGTCCGCAGCCGTCAGCAGCTGGGTGGTGGCACGGTAGTTGTTCACTGCCACAACAAAGGTGTCGGTGTCCTTCACGGCCTTGCCGTTCGGCCACTTGAGGTTCTTGATGCGGTGGCCCGGCTCCTTGGAGACGTCCAGCTCGTAGTTGACGCCCTCAAAAGCATCGTACAGGTAGTAGCGCACCGAGGGGTCAAAGGCGATGGTCACTTCATCCGGCTTCCATGTCTTGAAGAAGGCTGCGGACCACTCCATAAAGCGGCGCAGCTGCTCGCCGGTCATCTGCAGCTTGTACAGGGTGTTCTGGTAGGTGTAGATGCTGGCCATATCGCACTTGCGGATGGTGCCTGCGCGCATCTGGGAGGTCATGGAGGTCAGGGCCGTTGCGGAGACCTGCGCACCGGTGTAGTACATCTGCACTTCGTTGATGAAGTCCAGCAGAGCGGTGTCCTGCACCATGGCCTGCGGCAGGCAGTCGATCTCGTTTTCGGGGGCCAGATCGCCGCCCTTCAGCTCGCCGATGGGGGTGACAGCGTCTTCCTTGGCGCGGGTGTCGTAGGGAGCCAGCAGAGCGGTCAGCTCCGGATCGGGTTCGTACTCCTTGATCTGCAGGTTCTCCGAGGTGCGGTTCACGACCTTCCACTTGCCGTCCAGCTGGCGCTCCAGATAGACGTGGATCTCGGACAGGGTGGCACCGGCGTTCTTGTTCTCCACCACCAGCACGTTGTTGATCATCATGTTGGGGATGCTCCTGTGGCCGTGGCCGCCCACGATGACGTCGAACTCGGGGCAGGCATTTGCCAGATCGGTGACGCCGGAGCCATAGACGCCGTACTCGTTCTCGGTATCCATGTGCATGACGCCGATCAGCACATCCACCTGATCCTTGATCTTATCGATGATCCTGCGGCTCTCGTCCACAGGGTTGGTGACCTTCCAGCCCTCCAGATTCTTGGCATCCCAGCGGATGATGTTGGGGGTGACCATGCCAATGACGCCGATCTTGACGGTGCCCTTTTTGATGATGGTGTAGCCGTCGGCCAGCGGGGTGCCGTCCGGTGCGTAAACGTTGCCGGTGAGCACCTTGGCCTTCTGCTGTCCCATGACCTTTTTCAGCACATCCATGCCGTAGTTGTACTCATGGTTGCCGGTGGTCCAGATATCATAGCCGATGGCATTCATGGCAGCGACCATGGGATGCAGGTCATCGTTCAGGAACAGCTCTGCGGAGTTGGCCTGAATGGTATCGCCTGCATCCACCACCAGCGTGTTCCGGGTGCGGCACTGCTTGATGGCGGTCGCTTGCTGGGCCACGCTGCCGGAAGCATCTGCCTTGTTGGCGGCGTAATCCCAGGGGTCGAACTTGCCGTGGGTGTCGCTGGTGGCAAGGATCTGCAGATCCATGCTCCACAGGGACTTGATGTCACAGGCGGCTGCAGAGGGTGCCATGCAGCTGGCGGCTGCGATGGTCGCGGTTGCCCCTGCACCACGCAGGAAGCTGCGGCGGGAGATCTTGCTCTGAGACATAGTTGATTACCTCTCTTTTCATCATTCTGTCTGTTCTTCACGAACAGAACGCTCCTGACTACAGTATAAATCCTTGACCAATTGTTTTACAATTGCCATTTGAGAGAAAGATTTCGGCAAAAAACAGGCAGTTTCTCCAAATTTTGAGAAGAATGACTTTAAAAACACAGGACCGGACAGCCTGCGGGCTGTCCGGTCCTGTTGCTTCAAAAATATTTTCGCTATTACAGCTCGATCTTGCCGAAGCTGAAATCTGCAAAGTCGTCCACGCGCTCGGTGCGCTTGGGTGCTACGGGTGCTGCGCTCTCGGCATCGCGGGGGGCGTAGGTGCGCTCCGGCACACTGGACGGACGCGGGCCGCGGGGTGCACCGCTGCGGCTGCCGCGGTAGCCGCCATTGCTGCGGCGCTCGCCGCGATAACCGCCGTTGCGGTTGCCGCCGGGACGGCGGCCATTCCGGTTGCCGCCACGGCCACGGCGCTCGCCGTAGGTATTCTCGGTCTGGGCATCCGGTGCGGTGGAGTAGATGACCACGCGGCGGTCACGGCCCTCGCCCTTGCTCTCGCTGCGCACACCCTCCATCTTGCTGATGGCAGAGTGGATGATGCGGCGCTCGTAGGGGTTCATGGGCTCCATGGCAAAGCTGCGGCCGGTCTTGCGCACCTTGGCACCAATGCGCTGTGCCAGTGCGGTCAGGTCGCTCTCGCGCTTGTCGCGGTAGCCGGCAACGTCCAGACCCAGCTTGATGTAATCGCCCTCCAGACGGTTTGCCACAAGGCTTGCCAGATAGGACAGGCTCTCCATAGTCTCGCCGCGGCGGCCGATGAGGGCACCCAGCTTTTCACCGTCCAGACGGATGATGGTGGCTTCGCCCTTCTGCACGGCGCTGAAGGTCACGTTCTCCACGCCCATCAGGGTGATGACCTCCCGCAGATAGTCCACGGCGGCCTTCACCTTGGCGTTCTCCTCGATGACGATGGGCTCTTCCACCTCTTCTGCCTCCTCGGCAGCTTCGGCGGGCTGCTCGGCAGCGGGGGTCTGCTCTGCGGCGGGAGCGGCAGGCTCTGCCACAGCAGCGGGCGTTTCCTCTGCCACAGGGGCAGTCTCCTGCACGGGGGCAGCAGTCTCAACAGGCTGCTCTGCCACCGGCTCCACCGGCTTTGCGGGTGCAGCGGCGGGGGCATCCGGCAGTTCCACACTCACGCGCACCTTGGCGGGGGTGATCTTTAAGCCCAGAAAACCGGTCTTTTGGGGCATTTCCAGCACTTCATAGCTGACATTCAGATCGTCGGCCTGCACGCCCAGCAGGGCGCAGGCTTTGGCGCGGGCTTCGTCCACCGTCTTACCGGTGGATTCCTGTGTACGGATCATAACCGTTTACCTCCCTTGTTACTGTTTATCCTGCTTGTCAAGCTCGCTCAGCGGCACGGTGCGCTCGTCCTTGTAGCGCTCGGCGTCCAGCTGACGGGCATACTCCAGCCGGCGCTTGTTCATCTCGCTGGCGGAAAGGTTCTTTTCCATGCTCTTGCCGGTCTTGGGGTCGGTCACCGTGATGGTGGTGTTCTTCACACCGCGCTTTTCCTGCTTGCGCTTGGCGGCGATCTCCGCTTCCACTTCCTTGCGCATCTTCTCGGGGTCGTAGAACTTGCGCATGACCTGGGTCTGTGCGGTCATGACGATGTTGGAAATGACGTAGTACAGAGAGAATGCCAGCGGGTAGGTAAAGCAGAAGAACAGGTACAGCAGCGGCATCATATACATGGTCAGCTTCATGCTGCCCTGCATCTGCTGGCCGGAGGCCTTCATACTGATGTGAGTGGACAGGAACATGGTGAGGACCGACAGCAGCGGCAGCACGATGTCCAGAGAAAGACCCAGCTTCGGGATGCGGGTCAGGTCGATGCCCAGGAAGTTCATGTGCTGGCTGAACTCGGTGATGGTAGCGATCTGCTGTGCGGTAAAGCAGCCCAGCACGCCGCTGTTGCCGGCAACCACCTCGGCGATGATGTTGGTATCGCGGGTGATGGCGGTAAAGGAGATGCCGGCGGCGGTCATAGCCTCGCCTGCGCTGGCAAGTGCAGCGGCGCTGATGTGGAAAATACGCTCCAGCGGGTTATACACCACGCCGATAACACCGAACATGACAAGGAAATTCAGCAGCATGGGCACGCAGCCGGCCGTGGGCTTATAGCCAAAGTCCTGCTGCAGCTTCATCAGTTCTTCCTGCTGCTTTTCGGGCTTGTCCTTGTACTTGGTCTGGATCTCCGCAACCATGGGCTGGAAAGCAGACATTTTCGCCATGCTCTTCTGCTGGCTGGTCTGCAGGGGGATCTTGACGATGTTGATGAGCAGGGTGAAGAGGATGATGTCCCAGCCGTAGTTCGGCAGCAGCTTGTAGATCCACTCCATGACATAGCCGAGAGGACCGCTCAGGATGTAAAAGAAGTTCATACCTTTGTCCATTCTGCCCCGGCTGTGGCCCGGGACGCATTATTTTTTATCGTAGGACACGCCGCCCACAGTGCAGCACGTCACAAGAAGCTTTATTATCTAAAATGGCCGCCGCTTTGCTCTGGCCATAAATAGCGGAAATAAAATTTTAATTTCGCAAATCGAAAAAATCTGCGGATTTTTTCGATTTGCATTTTCACCGGAGAGGGTCGTAACGAAAAACGGCATTTGCTGCGGCCGGCTGTGGCCGTCGCGCAGCGACTTCAAACCGGCGAAACACAAAAAATCCTCTAGCGCAGCGGCTTGGATTTTTTGTATGGAGCCCAACCGCTTTGGGATCACCAGGGGCGAGCAGCCCCTGGTTCGTGCCTCCCGCGCTTCGAAAGTAGCGGGCGCTTTTCTGGTACTCTTTTGTGCGCGCAAAAGAGTACATACCCGGCGGCGATGCACTTTGCAAAAAGCATTAAATTTTAAACACGCGACTACGCTCTACGCAGAAAACCTCTATTTTTCCACCTTTCGCTTGTGCCGTGTGTAAAACAGCTTTGCGGGCTGCAAGTTGCGGGCAGGGCTTTGCCAGTGGCCGGGCGGCGGCACGGGGTCGTAGCCCCATTTGCCCAGCGGATTGCACCGGGCAATACGCCATGCGCCCAGCAAAATGCCTTTTATACAGCCGTGGGTCAGGATGGCCTGCATGGTGTAGTTGCTGCAGCTGGGCGAAAACCGGCAGCTGCGGCCGATCCATGGGCTGAGGGTGTACTGGTAGATGCGGATGGGCACGCACAATGCCCTGCGGCAGAGCATTTGCAGCCGGTTCACACGCGGGACTCCGGCTTTTGTTTGCGGGCAGGGGGCACGGTGGCGGGCGGCTTTGCATCCGGGCGCTTTGCCTTATCCGGCAGACCGGCCTGGGCAAACAGCTTTGCCACAACGCTGCTCAGCTGCCAGCTTTTCAGCTTGGGGGTCATGCCCCGGGCCACGAAGATCAGATCGTAGCCGCCGATATTGTGATCCAGATGCTCGTCAATAGCAGCCTTCATCACGCGGCGGGCGCGGTTGCGCTGCACGGCATGGCCTATTTTTTTGGTGGCGGTCAGGCCCACCCGGGTGTTGCGGCCCCGGGTCTTGAGCACATACAATACCAGTGCCGGGTTCACATAGGACTTGCCGCGGGCGTACACACGGCCAAACTCGCTGTTGCGGCGGATCGGACGATAACGCATAACGTCGGCACCTCCTTTCGTCCGGGTGCACATAGGTGCACTCTTTAGCCAGTATATCAAAAATTTTTGCAGTTTAAAAGCCCATCCGGGCATTTTTACGAAAAAACTTTTGACGGGTAAAAAAATAAGACCGCCAATGGGATATCAGCGGTCTTTTGTGCGCATATTCATTTCTGCGCCGGATCTCACCTGCAAGGTGTAAGATCAGACAGTCAGGCTCTTGCGGCCCTTTGCACGGCGAGCATTGATGACCTTACGGCCGTTCTTGGTGCTCATGCGGGTCAGAAAGCCATGAACTTCCTTGCGCTGACGCTTCTTGGGCTGAAAAGTTCTCTTCATGGTTGTATCCTCCGTAAAAACTTATCCCCGGTATGGGGTCTTGATCGGTCCCAGATTGGGGACAGGCTTGCAATTCAACAGTATATCGCATAGTATGACGTTCTGTCAAGCATTTTTTGCAGTTTTCTGCAAACTTTTTTCTGATTTTTCTGTTAAAAGCTTTTCAACTTTTTCACCATTTTGCTGTGGAAAACTTTTTTCTACCAGATATTGTGGTCTTTTGGGCGTGTTTCCACAAGGGCGCTGCGGGGGCTTATCTTATGTATTATAAATTACATTATAGTAATATAGACGCAGGGAGTTTTTTGTGGTATACTAACGTAGTATCAGCAGCATTGTTGAAAACTTCGACCGATTCAATGGAGTGGATGTTTTATGGATTCTTTCAAGGACGTTTTAGAAGCGGCCCAGATGTACTGCAAGGCGCAGATGGCCGAGCCAACGTACAATCTCTATATCGACGGGTTGGAGCCCATCAGCTTTGAGGACTCCAGCCATATCACCCTGTCGGTGCGCAACGATTTTATCTGCAAGATCGTCACCGACCGGTACCTTGGCCTGCTCAAGGAGGCCTTCAAGTCCGTGCTGGGCTTTGATGTGGACATCACCCTTGTGGTGCCCAGCACCCCGCCCCACGAAGTAGTGCTGGCCCAGCAGTACGAGGCAAACCCCGCCTCCCCGCAGGGCAACTACGAATTCACCTTTGAAAACTTCATCAAGGGGCCGTCCAACCAGTTTGCGTTTGCTGCTGCGCAGGCTGTGGCGGCAAACCCCTCCGGGGCGTATAACCCCCTGTTCATCTACGGCGGCTCCGGCCTTGGCAAGACCCATCTGCTGACCGCCATTCAGACCGAGATCAAGCGCACCCACCCCGATTTCGTCATCATGTATGTCACCTGCGAGCAGTTCACCAACGAGCTGATCGCCGCCATCCGCGCCGGCAGCACCGAGGACTTCCGCATGAAGTACCGCGTGGCAGACCTTTTGCTGGTGGACGATATCCAGTTCATCGCGGGCAAGGAGTCCACGCAGGAAGAGTTCTTCCACACCTTCAACTCCCTGCATGACGCCCACAAGCAGATCGTCATCGCTTCCGATCGCCCCGCCAAGGAGATCAAGAGCTTGGAGGAGCGTCTGCGCACCCGCTTTGAGTGGGGTCTGACTGCCGATGTGCAGCCGCCGGATTTTGAGACCCGGGTTGCCATCGTGAAGCGCAAGGCAGAGCTGCTGCATCTGGATCTGCCCGAGGACGTGGCAGAGTTCATTGCCAACCACCTGAAAAACAACATCCGCCAGCTGGAGGGCGCAGTGAAAAAGCTGAACGCCTATTATATGCTGGAGGGCATCCAGCCGGTGATCAGCGTGGCGCAGAACGCCATCAAGGATATCCTCAACGAGACCCAGCCGGTGCCGGTGACCATCGAAAAGATCATCGGCGAGGTATCCCGCACCTTCAACGTGTCCCCTGCCGACATCCGGGGCACCAAGCGCAACGCCAACGTGGCTTCCGCCCGGCGCGTTGCCATCTATATCCTGCGGGAGGTCACCGGCATGAGCATGGAGGAGATCGGGCGGGAATTTTCCGGCCGCGACCATTCCACCATCGTCTACTCCCTCAAGACCATGGAGCGGGACATGAAGAACGACCAGCACCTGCGGGAGACCGTGAGCGATATCATCAAAAACGTGAAGGCCTAAACCGGGGAAAACCGGGCAAAAGTCATACTCATTTCAGGGTGTAACCCCAAAATATGGGGAGAAAACGGAACAAAATGGGGAAAATAAGCCTATATCTTGTGGCAAAAAGGCGAAGCTTTCCACACTTTCCACTTAGTTTTCAACATTTAACATCAGTTCTTCACATCGGCTGTGGAAAGAACCACCGTTCCCCACCTTTCAACATTTCCTTCACGAGTCTTCCACAACCCGGTGGAAAGTCAAAGCCCCGCTTCCCGGCAAGACATTTCCGGGTTTTCAACATCTTCCCCACCCCCTACTACGGTTACTACAACAAGTTCAATATATTACTGCCTTCCGGCAGCAGCCCAAAGGGCAGAGATCAAGCCGGAAGTGTGAAAAAAGGAGAGATACTGTTTTGAACATCGTCTGCGATAAAACACTGCTCAGTGCAGCCATCGACGGCGTTTCCAAAGCTGTCACCATGCGCTCGTCCATCCCGGTGCTGGAGGGCATTTTACTGAAGGCCGAAGGTTTTCAGCTCACCCTGACCGGCTACGATCTGGAAATGGGCATCGTGACCACCATCGAAGCCAACATCAAGGAACCCGGCGAGATCGTGCTGAATGCAAAACTGCTCAGCAGCATGATCAGCCGGATGCCGGCAGGTCAGATCAGCATTGTGGCTGCCGATAATGGCAAGACCACCATCCAAAGCGGCGTGGCACAGTTTGAGATCCAGTCCATGCCGGCCACCGATTTCCCGGATCTGCCCAACACCGGCGCGGAGCAGACCCTGATCATCAAGACCGGCGTGCTGCGGGATATGATCGACCGCACCCTGTACGCCGTCAGTCAGGACGAGAAAAAACCCGCCCACACCGGCGAGCTGTTCGAGATCGAGCTGGATAAGCTGACCATCGTGGCGCTGGACGGTTACCGCCTTGCCATCGTGGAGCGCCCCATCACTGCCGTGAAAGATATCCGCATCATCGTGCCCAGCAAGACCATGACCGAGGTGTCCCACCTGCTGGCCAACGATGACGAGGAGGATGTGCACATCAGTGCAAACCGCCGCTATGTGGTGTTCACCACCGCCGGTTACACCATCATGAGCCGCCTGATCGAGGGCGAGTTTTTGAATTACCGCAACGTCATCCCCGCCGGAAGCCGCACCCGGGTGACCATCGACACCAAGGACTTTATCTCCACCATCGAGCGCGCCTCTCTGATTATTACAGAGCGTTTAAAAAATCCCCTCCGCATCTCCTTTACAGAGGGTAAAGTCGTGGTGCGCTGCCAGACCAACCTCGGCCGCGTGGTGGACGAGTTCAGCGCCGCCTGCGAGGGCGACGAGGTGGAGATCGGCTTCAATAACCGCTATCTGCTGGATGCTTTGCGCAACGCCCGCACCGAGCAGGTGCGCATGGAGATCAGCGGCCCCTTGAGCCCGGTGAAGGTGCTGCCGGTGGAAGGCAACGACTTTTTGTATCTGGTACTGCCGGTACGCTTTAAAAATGACTAAGGAGCGCGTTTTATGCAGAAGATTTTGATTCATACCGAGTTTATCAAGCTGGATGCCCTGCTCAAATTTGCCGGACTGTGCGAGACCGGCGGCGAAGCAAAAGAGCTGGTGCAGGGCGGTGCTGTGAAGGTGAACGGCGAGGTGTGCACCATGCGGGGCAAAAAGTGCCGCGCCGGAGACGTCATCGAGCTGGACGGCCAGAGCGTAGAGATCGGGCAGGGTCAGTAAATGCGTCTGCTTTCGCTGGAAGTACAGAACTATCGCAATATTTGTGCGGCACGGCTGGAGCCCGGGCGGGAGCTTACCGTCATCTGCGGCAACAACGGCCAAGGCAAGACGAACCTTTTGGAGGCCATCTGGCTGCTGACCGGCGGCAAAAGCTTCCGGGGCGGCAAGGACGCCGAGCTTGTGCGCCGGGGAGAAGCATTTGCGGTGCTGGAAGCCGACACCCAGCGGGACCGGCCGGAAGGCTGCGAGCCCGCTGAGCCTGCCCACATCCGCATGACCGTGGGCACCCCGGAAGCCGCAAAGCCCGGCCGCTATGCGGCGGTAAACGGCGCAGCGCCCAAGCGGGCGGCGGCACTGGCGGGCAGCTTTCCGGCGGTGGTGTTCGACCCCGGCCACCTGAGCCTTGTCAAGGGGGCTCCGGAAGGGCGGCGCAAGTTTCTGGACGCTGCGCTGTGCCAGCTGTACCCCGGGTATCTGGCCAGTTACCGCCGCTATGTGCGGGTATTGCAGCAAAAAAATGCGCTGCTGCGCCATTCCGCAAACGGGCAAGAGCGCCCTTATGCGGAAAAGCGCACCCTGCTGGAGGTGCTCAACACCGAGCTTGCCGCGCAGGGCGAAGCCTTGCAGCAGCGGCGGCGGGAGTATCTGAAACTGCTGACTCCCCGCGCCTGTGCCAACTACGCGGAGCTTTCCCACGGGGCGGAGCGGATGAGCATCCGCTATGCCGCCCAGTTTGCGCCGGGCGGGCTTGCCGACCTGCTGCGTCAGCGGCAGGAGGAGGAACTGCGCGCCGGGCAGAGCCTGTGCGGCATCCACCGCGAGGACTTGGAGCTATTACTGGACGACCAGCCCGCCCGGGTGTATGCCAGTCAGGGACAGCAGCGCAGCGTGGTGCTGAGCCTGAAAATGGCGGAAGCCGCGGCGGCGGCGCAGATCACCGGGGAGCACCCGGTACTGCTGCTGGATGATGTGCTGAGCGAGCTGGACGAGGGGCGCAAGCAGTATCTGCTCACCTGCATGAAGGAAAAGCAGACCTTTGTGACCAGCTGCGATGACACGGACTTTTTAAAGACCGACGGCGAGGTGTACCGCATGGACGGCGGGGTGCTGAACCGGGTTTGATGGCATGGAGAAATGTTGTAAGCAGCACTGCATAAAAGCTGAGTTTTCGCAAACTTTATGCAAACAAAAGACACGGGAGAAAATACAGTATGTATATTCATCTGGGGCGGGACTATGTCCTGAACGACCGTGACATCATTGGCATCTTTGATCTGGAGACCACCACCACCTCCCCCCGGGGGCGGGAGTTTTTGAACTACGCCCAGAAGAACGGGGCGGTGGTCAGCCTTTCGGACGAGCTGCCCCAGTGCTATGTGCTGGCAGACGGAGGGCTGGTGGATGCGGTGTATCTTTCGGAGCTGTCCAGCGCCGCCATGCGCCGCAGAGCGCAAAAGATGGTGGAGTGAAATTTGCGGAAAACGGGCGGAAGATCCACAGAAAAAAGAGGGATGGGAAAGCCCCGGAACTGCCCGGAAAGCCGCACCGTGCCAGCCGGAACGCCCGCTGCGGGCAGCGCGTGAAAACACAACAAAACGGCGAGAAAAAAGTACACCATGGTGTACCGGTTCCCGCTTTGCTATAATTTGAAAAAACAAACGCAAAAATGAACAAAAGGGAGAAAGGATATGGCAGAAGAAATCATTACCAGTACAAATGCCGATACCGCGACCGACCACGAGTATAACGCCAGTGAGATCCAGGTGCTGAAAGGTCTGGAAGCGGTGCGCAAGCGCCCGGGTATGTATATCGGCTCCACCGGTGAGCGCGGTCTGCATCATCTGGTGTACGAGATCGTGGACAACGCCATTGACGAGGCGCTGGCCGGTTACTGCAACCACATCGAGGTCAAGATCCTGAAGGACAATATCATTCAGGTCACCGATAACGGCCGCGGCATCCCCGTGGACATTCAGGCCGACACCGGTCTGCCCGCCGTCACCGTGGTGTACACCATCCTGCACGCCGGCGGCAAGTTCGGCGGCGAGAACTCCGGCTACAAGGTGGCCGGCGGTCTGCACGGCGTGGGCGCTTCGGTGGTCAATGCCTGCTCCGAGTGGCTCACCGTCAACGTGCGCCGCGATGGCAAGGAGTACGAGCAGACCTTCCGGCGCGGCGACCCGGACGGCGACCTCAAGTGCATCGGCACGGTAGCCGAGGGCGTCACCGGCACCCGGGTCACCTTCAAACCCGACCCGGAGATGTTCAAGGACACCACCGTCTACGACTTCGACACGCTGGAAAAGCGCCTGCGGGAGGAAAGCTTCCTGAACGCCGGTGTCAAGATCACCCTGACCGATGAGCGTCAGCTGTACACCCCCGTGCTGGAGGATGGTCAGGAGGGCGAGCCCTGCTACCGCTCCGAGGTGATGTGCTACGAGGGCGGCATCAAGAGCTTTGTCACCTATCTGGGCGAAAAGCGCAAGCTGGAAGTGCTGCACCCCAACGTCATCTACCTCAAGGGTCAGACCGACCGCGGCGTGGCAGAGATCGCTTTGCAGTACAATTCCAGCTACAACGAGCTGCTTTTGAGCTTTGCCAACAACGTCAACACCCCGGACGGCGGTACCCATGAAGAAGGCTTCAAAGCCAGCCTGACCCGCGTGTTCAACGATTACGGCCGCAGCCACGGCCTGCTGAAGGACAAGGACGAGAACCTGTCCGGTGCAGACGTGCGCGAGGGTCTGATCTGCGTTATCTCGGTCAAGCTGCAGGAGGCCGAATTTGAAGGCCAGACCAAGGCAAAGCTGGGCAATACCGAGATCCGCACCCTCGTTTCCAACATGGTCTACTCCAAGCTGATGGAGTTCTTTGAGGAGAACCCCGGCGTGGCAAAGGCCATTTTTGAAAAGGCCACCCAGGCCGCCCGTGCCCGCGCCGCCGCCAAAAAGGCCCGCGAGCTGGTGCGCCGCAAGAGCGCGCTGGAAACCAGCCGGATGCCCGGCAAGCTGGCAGACTGCCGCGAAAAAGACCCCAGCCGCACTGAAATTTTCATCGTCGAGGGCGACTCTGCAGGCGGCTCTGCCAAGATGGGACGCGACTCTGCCATTCAGGCCATTTTGCCGCTGTGGGGCAAGATGCTGAACGTGGAAAAGGCCCGCGCCGATAAAATTTACGGCAACGACAAGCTGATGCCGGTGGTGCTGGCGCTGGGCTGCGGCATCGGTGACGAGTTCGATATCTCCAAGCTGCGGTACGACAAGGTGTTCATCATGGCCGATGCGGATGTGGACGGCTCCCACATCTGCACCCTGATGCTGACCTTCTTCTTCCGCTATATGCGCCCCCTCATCGAGCAGGGTCATGTGTATGTGGCACAGCCGCCCCTGTTCAAGGTGCAGAAGGGCAACACCATCAAGTACGCCTACAACGACGCGGAAATGGCAATCCTCTCGCAGGAGATGCCCGGCGCAAAGGTGAACCGCTACAAGGGCCTTGGTGAGATGAACCCCGAGCAGCTGTGGGAGACCACCATGAACCCGGACAACCGGGTCATCGTGCAGATCACCATCGAGGATGCCGAAAAGGCTGACGAAGCTTTTACCATCCTGATGGGCGATCAGGTGGAGCCCCGCCGCCGCTTTATCGAGACCAACGCCCAGTACGCAAAGCTGGACGTGTAAGAAAACCCTCTCAGGCGCTGACGCGCAGAAGATGGGTAACGCCTCTTGAAACTTTCGCCTGCGCCCTCTCAGGCGCTCCCGCGCCAGCTCCCCCAAAGGGGGAGCCAAGCCGTAAAGTTCAGCACTAAAGTATTAGGCGCAATGAGAAAGTTTCCGGCAGTGCTCTTGGCTCTCCCTTTGAGGAAAGACTTCCCCCGCTCCGGGGGAAGATGTCGCGCAGCGACAAAAGGGGGAATCTGGCAAAGCCGACAGGCTTTGACTGAGAGGGCGAAGCTGTTTTCCGAGAAAAAAATCCCTTTCCTGTACAAAAGAGAGGGTCAAACCCTACGGAGGAACAAATGGAAGAAGATTATGTGATGATACCGGGCAGCGGAACCAAAAAAATCATCCGCGATGTCAAAAAGGAGATCGAGACGGCCTTCCTGGATTATTCGATGTCGGTCATCGTGTCCCGCGCCCTGCCCGATGTGCGGGACGGCTTGAAGCCCGTCCACCGCCGCATCCTGTACACCATGCATGAGCGCGGCAACGACCCCAGCCATGCATACCGCAAATCCGCCGATACTGTCGGTGCGGTGCTGGGCTCTTACCACCCCCACGGCGACGCATCGGTCTACGATGCCATGGTACGTCTGGCACAGGACTTCTCGCTGCGCTATCCGCTGGTGGATGGTCAGGGTAACTTTGGTTCTGTGGACGGCGACCCCCCGGCTGCTTACCGTTACACCGAGGCCCGCATGAGCCGCATGGCGGTGGAGATGCTGACCGATATCGAGAAGGACACCATCGACTGGGACCCCAACTTTGACGAGACCAAAAAGGAGCCCAGCGTGCTGCCCTGCCGCTTCCCGAACCTGCTGGTCAACGGCAGTCAGGGCATCGCGGTCGGTATGGCCACCAACATCCCGCCCCACAACCTGAGCGAGGTCATTGACGGCTGCATCGCCTATATCGATGACCCGGATATCGACCTGCCCGGCCTGATGGAGCACATCAAAGGCCCGGACTTCCCCACTGCCGGCATCATCATGGGACGCAGCGGCATCCGCGCCGCCTACGCCACCGGCCGGGGCAAGATCACCCTGCGCGGACGCGCCACCATTGAGGAGACCAAGAACGGCCGCACCCAGATCGTGATCACCGAGATCCCCTATATGGTCAACAAGGCGCGCCTGATCGAGCACATGGCAGACCTTGTCAAGGAAAAGCGCATCGAGGGCATCACCGGCCTGAACGATGAGACCAACCGCAAGGGGATGCGCATCGTGGTGGATGTCCGCAAGGACGCCAATGCACAGGTCATCCTGAACCAGCTGTACCAGTACACTCAGCTGCAGGATACCGTGGGCGTCATTATGCTGGCCATCGACCATAAGGTGCCCAAGGTGCTCACCCTGAAGCAGATGCTGCAGAAGTATGTGGAGTTTCAGGACGAGGTGGTGCGCCGCCGCACCCAGTACGATCTGAAAAAGGCCAAGGAGCGCGCCCACATTCTGGAAGGTCTGAAAAAAGCCACCGACATCGTGGACGAGCTGATCGCCACCATCCGCGCCTGCAAGGGCGGCATGGCAGAAGCTAAAGCTGCCATCATGGAGCAGTTCGGCTTTGACGACCCGCAGGCAGACGCCATCGTTAAATTGCAGCTGGGCCGTCTGGCTGGTCTGGAAATTTTGAAGATCGAGGAAGAGCTTGCCAGCCTGCAGGCCAAGATCGAGGACTGGGAAGCCATTCTGGCCGATGACGCCCGGGTGCTTGCCATCGTCAAGGACGAGCTGCTGGACATGAAGAAGCGCTTCGGCGACGAGCGCCGCACCGAGATCCAGTCCGTGACCGGTGAGGTGGATATCGAGGATCTGATCGCCGAGGAACAGTGCGTCTACACCCTGACCGAGGCCGGTTATATCAAGCGTCAGCTCAAGGCCACTTATCAGGCACAGCGCCGCGGCGGACGCGGCATTTCCGGCATGACCCGCAAGGAAGAGGATATCGTGCAGGAGATGTTCGTAGGCTCCACCCACGACTATGTGCTCTTTGTCACCGACCGGGGCCGCCTGTTCCGCATCAAGGGCTACACCATCGCCGAGGGCAGCCGCACCAGCAAGGGCACGAACATCGTCAACCTGCTGCAGCTGGCGGAGGGCGAAAAGGTCACCAACATGATCTGCCAGAGCAAGGACGCTGAGCAGTCGGGCGGCTATGTGACCATGGTCACCAAGCAGGGCCTGATCAAGCGCACCCCGCTGGAACAGTACGCCAACATCCGCAAGAGCGGCCTGATCGGCATTGCCCTGAACGAGGGCGATGCCTTGGCTTGGACCCGCCTGACCTCCGGCCACGATATGCTCATCGTTGCCACCCGCAACGGTCAGGCCATCCGCTTCAACGAGGAAAACGCCCGTCCGATGGGCCGTAACGGCCACGGCGTGCGCGCCATCCGTCTGGCGGAGGGCGATGAAGTTGTCGGCGTGTGCATCTGCCGCGAGGGCGGCACGGTGCTGACCGTGACCGAGAACGGCAAGGGACGCCGCTCGGATATCGACACCTACCGCATCACTGCACGCGGCGGCAAGGGCATCCGCAACTACGATGTGAGCCGCGACAAGGTAGCCGCCGTGAAGATCGTGGACGATGTGGATGACGTGCTGCTGAGCAGTCAGGAGGGCATCATCATCCGCCTGCACGCCAACGAGATCCCGCTGCAGAGCCGCTACGGCTCCGGCGTGCGGGTGATGCGTCTGGGTGAGAACGACAAGGTGATGGTGCTGGCACGCACCGACCACGACGACGAAGCACAGACCGAGAAGATCGACGCTTCTGAGGCTGATGCCGAGCCCACCGCCGAGCAGCTTGCCGAGATGGAAGCCGCCGATGCTGCCGCCGCCACCGAAACCCCGGAGGCAGACCCCGAGGAGAAGGAATAAGGCGCTGAGGGAAAACCCCTTCAGTCTTTGCTACGCAAAGCCAGCTCCCCCAAGGGGGCGCAAACCCTCTCAGGCGCTCCCGCGCCAGCTCTCCCGAAGGGAGAGCCAAGCCGTAAAGTTCATCGCTAAAGGATTAGGTGTAATGAGAAAGTTTCTGGCAGTGCTCTTAGCTCTCCCTTTGGGAGAGCTGGCAAAACCGTTAGGTTTTGACTGAGAGGGCGCAGACCAGCAGCACTTTCCCGCAGCGCCGCGCTTTCGTAGAAAGCGGCGCTGCAAATGCCGCTTGCCGTTACGACCCCTCCGGTGAAAATGCGTTTGGAGCGCTCCGCAGAGCGCGACAAACGCGAAAATTAAAAAATTCTTCCGCTATTGATGTGCAGAGCGCAGCGGAGCACATTCTAAATCGTCTTGCCCGGTGGAAAAGCGCATTTTTGGCGCGTTTCACCGTCAGGTTTGTCTGGACTTCCCCTTAAAACTGTGCTAGAATAAACGAAATCACAATACCCGTGGGGGAGTAGCAGGCGCTTTGCAGAGCGCAGCAAGTCAACACAATGACCGCTTTCTGGTCTGGCTTGCTTTCATTTGCGAGACTCATGTGTTTTGGTGCGTGTTTGCTGCGCCCGTGCACATGGAGTGGATCTCAAAAAATCACCCGGTTCCGGACGTACAATGCGCCCGGGGCCGGGTTTTGTTTTGGTTTGGATTACGGTCAACAAACAGGAGGCAGACAGAATGGAATGGAGTTTTGTGTTTTTTCTCAACAGTGTTTTGCTGGGCGTGGGGCTTGCGATGGATGCGTTTTCGGTGTCCATGGCAAACGGCCTGCACGACCCAAAGATGACGAAAAGCATCATGGTGAAGATCGCGGGCACCTTCGGCATTTTTCAGGCGGCAATGCCCATGATCGGCTGGGTGTGCGTGCATACCATCGTGGAGCTGTTTGCGTCCTTTGAGACCCTGATCCCGTGGATCGCGCTGGCACTGCTGGGCTACATCGGCGGCAAGATGCTGCTGGACGGCATCCGCGGCGAAGAAGCCGAGGAAGCGGCAGAGCTCAGCGCCGGGGCGCTGTTCATGCAGGGCGTGGCTACCAGCATCGATGCCCTCTCGGTGGGCTTCACCATCTCGGAATACGGCTGGTTGATGGCGCTTACCGCTGCCATCATCATTGCGGTGGTCACCTTCTTCCTCTGCATGGCAGGTCTGCGCATCGGTAAAAAGTTCGGCACACAGCTTTCCGGCAAGGCGAATATCCTGGGCGGTGTCATCCTTATCGGCATCGGACTGGAAATTTTCATCACCGGGGTGTTCTGAAGAATAAGGGGTGTGCATAGAAGTACTTTTCCGGTCAGCAAGGTAAAATGCAGGATCAGAATGCTGATTTTTCAGGTGGTTTTTTGAACAAAATAACAAAAAATGGAAAGGTGCTTGACAAGTCCGTTTGCGGGAACTAAGCTAGTGGCACAAATAGAAACATTCAGGGGTTCGTTTCTGTTTGGATCTTCAAACCAAAAACAGGAGGAACATCAAGATGAGATTGTCCAAGAAAATTGCGGCTGTTGCATTGGCAGCAGTCATGGCTGTTTCCATGCTGACGGCCTGCGGCAGCACCGGCGGCCCCAGCTCCAGCGGCTCTGGCAGCGCTGGCTCCAACAGCAGTTCCAACAGCAACTCCAACAGCAACAGCAACAGCAACAGTAACTCCAACAGCAACAGCAACTCCAACTCCAACAGCAATTCCAACAGCGGCAGCGAAGACAAAAATGAGACCATTGCCTATGAAAAGAGCCGGACGGCAAAGTTCTACAAGAAGCTTGGAACCGGCAATTATACGATGAACGAAACACTGAAGTTCGAGCCAATCGGGGAGAGTATGACTGGCGATACGCTGGTCTCGACCGATGGAAGCCGCGTTTATGTAGATCTCACGATGCGGGTGCATGGCACGGAAGCGAGCCAGATCGTTTTGATCGATCTGAAAACGCAGAAGGGATGGTATATTACTCCGTATAAAAAGCCGAGCGCAGATGGTAAGCTTGGTGAATATACGGTTAGGGACATAAAGGGCAAGCTACAGGATCAAATCAGCCCGGTCAATCCGATTGTGGGATGTGAGATCGAACAGGAATCGAAGGGCGATTATTATATTGAGACCCAGACCACAAAGGCGACGGTCATCTCCTTTGTCTACAAAGGTAACAGCAGTGTGCCGGAGTATGCAGAGCTCAAAGAGTATAATGAGGACGGCGTGGAAACACTAAAGGTGCGCGTAGAGTACAGCAACTTTAAACCTCAGGTAGATGCAAAGTATCTGGACTTTGAGACGATTCTGGCAAAGTATGACGGCAAGACTGGCACGAGCACTGTTCAGGCTCAGGAGCCCAGCATTGCAAGCCTGATCCTCGGCTAAAGCACGTTTTTCTGAACAAAATACAACAATAACGAGAGCCTCCCGGCGCGCCGGGAGGCTCTCGTTTCTTTGTTCCCCGTGGAACAATTTTGCATTATTTCACGGTCTCCGGCTCAAAAAAGTCGGCGTATTCCTCGGTCAGCTTGCTGCCAAGGCGGCGGATGCCGCCGTACAGGTGCCGTTCCACCAGCGGCTCAAAGGCGGCAAGGTCGCACCGCTCGATGGCGTTCAGCAGGTTGCGGTGGTCTGCAATCACCTCGTCCAGCCCGCCGGTGGTCATGGTGTCCAGCATACGGAACCGGCTGTAATCGGCGTGGGCGTTCTGTAAGGTGCTCCACAGGTACATCTTATCCATGGCAGCAAACCATGTCTCGTGCAGGCGGCAGTCCATCTCGTACAGCTTGTTGAAGTCCGGGTTCTCGGCGCGGGCAAGGGCTTCGTAGGCGTCCACCCGTGCGCGGATCTGCGCACGCTGCGCCGGGGTGGCGATGGGGGCAAAGTCCCGCAAAATGCGCCCCTCCACGGCGGTGCGCTCGTAGATCAGCTCGTCCACGATGCGCCGGTTCAGCCGGGTGACGGTGGTGCCCTTGTAGGGCACGATGCGCACCAGCCCGTTTTCCTGCAATTTTTGCAGCACCACCCGGATCAGGGAGCGCGGTGCACCGAACCGGGCGCACAGCGGGTTCTCGCTCAGCGAAGAGCCGGGACGGATGGTCAGGTCGATGATCTCCCGCTCCAGCACGGCGTAAATTTCGGCATCAGTCTTGTATTGCTGTTCCATATCACTCACCTAATTGAAATGATCGTTCCTTTAGCGGGCTCGCCCTCTCCGTCACGGCTTACGCCGTGCCACCTCTCCCAAAGGGAGAGGCAAGAGCACTGCCGGAAAC
>OBRJ01000490.1_pt1 | contig 20516 bp, 19 predicted proteins | sample 1494831 | NCBI WGS metagenome assembly OBRJ01 (sample SAMEA3360658, study PRJEB22359) | human gut metagenome | biome: ENVO:urban biome; feature: ENVO:human-associated habitat; material: ENVO:feces | place: Bangladesh | collected 2011
AAAATTGTACATTCTTATATCATCATTTTTGTACATTCTTAGAGTATCATTTACAAATAGTACTAATAAAGAATAGTAAATATAGCATTATATACAAAAATAACACCACATCCTATGATGTGGTGTTATTTTATAAGAGGAATATAGTACTATCATTGGGTAATAGTACGCAATCAAAGATTGGCAAATATAAACAATCTTGGATTAGATACCTATGCACGCCGCTTGCACAAAGTCTTTGAGCTGCGGTTTTACATGTGTGTGGTACACATCAGCGCCGTTACCGCGCACGATGTCGCCCCAGTATTTATACACATAGCGGTACCAGAAATGGAACATGCTATTGGTAAAGTGGTAATCTGCGTATTTGGCAGGTCCACGGCTATTGGCTTGAATGCGACCTACGAGCCCCATGGACATGAGATCGTTCAAGCGGGATGTAAAGGTGCCGCTTTTAATTTGGCTTGCTTGTAAAAGCTCCACGTAGTATGGTCTTTCAAGGGTAGCAAGGCCAGACAGGATAGCGTTAGCACCTGTTATATTTTTCATATCTCGATGTAAGATATTCTGTGTTTCTTCAAATAGAGCGCCCGATACGGAGAAGAACAAATTAATGATATTCGTATCGATGCTTTCACCATTATCAAAGTACTGCACGTACGCAGGCAAACCGCCTGTCACGGCGAATACAGTGCGCAAATCGTCCTTGGCATAGTGAAGGCCCAAGGATTTCATATCCACCAAGGAGAATGGTTTCACCTCGAAGTATTCGGATACGAACGGACCGATGAGGCTGCGTTCGCCAATGATGCGGCCATCAAGTTGTTCCAAGCCATTTGCAAACAAAATGATGTTCAAACGACTCGTATCTTTATAAGTATCTAATAAATCACGCAAGTGAATGGGGAATTGCGGCACCGCCTCCACCAAGGAAGGATAGTCATCAATCACCACGGTTTGCGGAGTTTTTACACTGCTTTCAAAAAGCCCTACAAAGGCTTGATGCAAGCTATCTACAGGCTCGAACTTGTCCTGATCATCAGTCGGAACAAAACGTGCCTCCAGAGCTCTATTCATATCAGCCACATGGACTGATTCATTAGCCATGCGCCCCGCCAAATATAACGCCTTATGACGGCGTACAAGCTGCGAAGCCACATAGGATTTACCACTACGATGAGGACCGTACACAACACACAAGCTCATATTGTCCTCAGCGATACGGGACTGGATACTCTCTATAATCTCAGCACGTCCCACAAAATTCATATACTCTCACCTCCAACTGTCTATGGAGATTATTATATCATAAATTTAAATCATTTTTAAACTTATTTTCATATTATTAACATGACTTTTGATTATGTTAAATTTTTTACGCATAAAATATACTTATTTTATGGTTTATTTTTTACACATACTGTTGTAAAAGCACAGATATTTACTGTATTTATATAGGTATATAGGTATTAAAAGAGCATACGGGGTACGGTATATAATCTGTATTTTACAGTCAACAAATATAAAAAATGACGTGCCTCCTAGAAGGTAAGACACGTCATTTGCATTTTACTCATATTTAATTATTGTTGAATTTGTGTTTGCATTTTCATGGATAGAATACGCTTAACCGCTTCGTTAAGGCGTTCATTGGTTATCGTTCCATTTGCCACCGCCTGTGTTAACGCCCGATGGACTTCGTCGATATGAACTGTATCCGCATCAACGAGGATGAGATCGCTACCAGCCACAACGGAGGCTACTGCGTAATCCCCTATCTTTTGGTTCGCCTGCAAAGCGCCCACATCGATACGGTCCGTCATAACGATACCGTCATAACCGAGGTCCTTGCGAAGCCAGTCTTGGATAACTGGTTTTGACGCACTCGCCAAGTGCTGGTTATCAATAGCTGGAATTTGAATATGGCTCATAACGAGCATATAGGTATTAGCTGTCGTCTGTGCGATGAGTCGTTTAAAGACGGCTACATCATTATTGTTGAGGTAGTTTTTCGCCTCATCAGCGGTGTTAAAGGATTCGTCCCCAAGTGTGACCGCAGGGAAGTAATTATAACCAAACCACATTTGATTGATTTGGTAACGCTCCGCCATGGCTAGGTCCATATAGCCTGCCCAAGTCGGGTCAGATGTGTAGGACACATTTGGCACCCCAAGGTTCGCATTGGGCCCAATCACAAGGTTAAAGCCCATATCGTGCATTTCAATGGCCGATCGGGTCGCCAAGTTAATAATACGCTCCATCGGCAATTGACCTAACCGATTAGGTTCTGGCAAGCGCAAGAAACTATCGTTAGTGTGCAACACTTTATCGCGATTCACCGCGATGTACGGCGTCACCATGCTGGCAGTCATCGCCGTTTGCATGATATCGTTGTTGAAAGCTTTCACTTGGTTTTTATTATGTATATTTTCATTGGTTAGCATAACGCCGCTCACACGATATTTGCGGATTACATCCTTTTGGGATTGCCCCAATGTGTTGCCATGGAGGCTGATCATCATCAGCTGTCCCACCTTGTCCTCTCGTGACATGGCTCCAAGCCAAGTGTTCACCTTTTCAGGGACGGGCTTGTTCGATTCCATGACGGCACGGTACGATACGGTTCGTACCTCCTCTTGCTCTGCCTGACTCTCATGTTGGCATCCAGTTGTACCAACGGCAGCAACTATCAAGGCTATGCCACACAGGGCACGCCGTAAAAACTGGTTCATCTCTCCTAGAAACTCCTTACTGCTTATGCAATATGATAGCTATGGGCCTCTCTATGTATTTCTCTCCACACACCCATAGTTCTCCCTTTGGTCCAAATAGTATGATTCTATATTATACACTATATAATTCATCTTTTCCTCATGGTAAAAGCAAGTTCTTATACTGAATTCTCATAATAAGCTTATACAGTGAGAATAGGTGAATCCTATATAAATAAAAATCCTACGAATCGTTTGTAAGGTGATGCTTACAATAGCCGAGGCTATTAAAGTATCAAGTCACTCATGACTCGTAGGATTCTATTTTTATTTGTTATACCCTAAAGAGTTAGTGCAATCTTAACTCCTTTGATTACTAAAACATTTGCAGGTTCAATAATCAATCATTTAGCAATTGCTAATGAGCTATTCAAAATTAGCCTTTAAATTTAGGGGATGTTGGACACGTTTCAGGTGTTACGTCTTTGCGAGTACCAAGAACCGCGCTGCGGTCTGTGTAATGTGTATGCAAGAGTTCGTGTGATTTGTGGCCCAATGGTTCACCTAAGAAATCTTTGTACAACGCTTGGATCTCTTCGTTTTCATAGGAAGCAACCCATTTGTAGTTTGCATCAGCTTCGTAAAGACCACTGATACGTGCTTCTTTAGTTTTAACTGCTTGAGGCAATTTAGTACGCGGTTGACCGCCGCCACCGATACAGCCACCAGGACAAGCCATAACTTCGATGAAGTCATAGTGTTTGCCATTTTCTTTCAAAGCATTCAAGAAGTCACGAGCGTTTTTACCACCATGAACTACAGCAACGGACAATGTTACCTCATCACCCAATTGTACAGTCGCTTCTTTTACGCCATCCATACCACGAACTTCCTCAAGGTGAGTCAATGCGCGTGGAGGTGGCTCCTTGCCAGTCACGAGTTTGTAAGCTGTACGCATAGCTGCTTCCATAACACCACCAGTGTTACCAAAGATGATGGATGCGCCAGTTTCCATACCGATCAAGTCATCGAATTGGGAATCTTCAATGGCGTTGAAGTCGAGGTTTTCCTCTTGAATCCAACGGATAAACTCACGAGTTGTGATGGAAATATCTGTATCCATGCCAATGGAGTCGTCGTTGTAGAAACGAGCTGCCGCATTTTGTTCTTCACGTTTTGTTTCTGCTTTTTTAGCAGTACAAGGGTTTACAGATACGGTCACGATGTTATGAGGATCGATGCCTTTTTTCTCTGCAAAGTATGTTTTAATCATAGCCGCTTCCATAGCGATACAAGAACGTGTGGAAGACAAGTTAGGAAGCAATTCTGGGAAGTAGATTTCCGCAAAGCGTACCCACGCTGGGCAGCAGCTTGTGAACTGAGGAATTTGACCACCTTTGTTAAGACGCTCTACAAGCTCAGAGGCTTCTTCCATGATTGTTAAGTCTGCACCAAAGTTAGTGTCTACTACATAGTCTGCACCAAGTGCACGCAAGGCACCAACCATTTTACCTTCAAGGAACGTACCTGGTTCATAGCCAAAGCCTTCACCGATAACTACACGAACAGCTGGAGCTGTTTGGATAACAACGATTTTTTCAGGATCTGTAAGAGCTGCTTTCACCTTATCAAGCTCGGATTTAGCATGCATGGAATCGAATGGACATGCAGCCGCACATTGACCACAGTGAATACATACAGGCACGTCACCATTTGCATCAAGATCGTAGTAATCAAGTACGCTCATTACGTCCGCACAAGCGCGACGACATAACGTACAGTTTTTACACTTAGAAATGTCGTGATAAATGGATGGATTGTTGAGTGCAATCGGTACACGTTTATCGATTAATTGATATTGAGACATGAGGACCTCCTCTAACAAACTATAACTACTAAACTTTTTCGGACGAAATATGCTAAACTACGGAGCACTACGCCCTAACCATACTTCCTCATCGTATCTATAGTATACGCTATAGTGAAAGTTTATACTATGTAGATTTGTTACACTTTTACAAAAAATCTATAATATAAATCACATTTTATCGCGAATAGACAAATAATTCATCTATTTTAAAGGAATTATTTTAAAGGAATTAAAAGAGTAATACACAATAGACAAAAAACGCACGCCCTCCAGAGGAGAACGTGCGTGTGTGAAGCTTTCACAAATATACGATAGATTATTTACCGCCCCAGATAAGTTGGAATACTGCTTGTGCAGGAGTACCTGGCTCAACCTTACGGTTGTTTTTGCTAGGTTGTTCCTCTTTCACAACATAACCTTGTGGATCGTAAAGAGTAACCTTAAGGTCTTTTACCTCTTGTTTTTTATGATTGAACTCTTCAGTCACGATGTAGTGGTAACCTTCGTAGTCCATAGCTTTAATGTCCATTACAGCTTTTTTATCATCTTTTTTAACGGAATCGTTATCGATAGACCAAGTGATACCGTTGCTGTCAGTACCTACAGTGTACCAGTTAGCAGCATCAACACTACCAATGCCACCAATCAATAAAGCGCCTGCTGTCAAAACAGCTGCTAATGTTTTTTTCATATTTTACCTCTCAAACTTAAATACAAGAATATGAAATCTAGTATATTCGATAAAACTAAATATTTTATGAAAGACAAACGTGCTCAACCTTTATACCTTTACATAATAGGTCGAACGTCCGCCCCCCTTACGACTAATTATACCATTCTTCACAAGCGTACGAACTGCGCCCTCAATAGCACTATCGCTGAGATTTGGACACCATTCCCGAATGTTTTGCTTTGTGAAAGCCCCTAAATGATTGTCGATGGCAGTTTGCACCTGATGTATCACAGAGGTGCTATTTACCAATAAAGAACTGCGGTCATCAAAGTCATGATACGCGGCCAATAACATTTGTAACCAATACCGAATGAAAGCCGTAGGACAAGAGCTTTCACCATACCAAGCATCACTAGACTCGCGTAAAGCAGCATAATACATATCCTTGTTCGCGGCAATTTTAGTCTCTAAGGACACATATTTACCAACCATAAAGCCACTGCGATACAACAACAATATCGTCAACAATCGACTCATGCGACCATTACCATCGTTAAAGGGGTGAATGCACAAAAAATCATGAATAAATATAGGAATCGCCAATAGCGGCTCCACCTCACCATTGCCGACAACGCGATTATATTCCGTGCAAATCTGATCTAAAGCCTCCGCCGTTTCATATGGGGCCAATGGAGTAAATAAGATTTCAGTATGGCCATCTGGATAGGTGGCACTAATATAATTCTGCACACTCTTTAACTGCCCTCCACGAGCATTAAACTGGTACTGATAGAGAATTTTATGTAACTGCAAAATATGATTTCGTGACAACGTTATGGAATCATAACTATCATGGATGATATTCAACGCATCACGATAACCCATGATCTCTTGCTCATCCCGATTGCGAGGCGTCGTCTTATCCGCCACCAACTGCCGAAGGCGTGTACTCGTCGTCACAATCCCTTCAATCGCATTTGAAGCCTCCGTACTCTGCACCTTTGCCAACTCCACAAGAGACTCCAACACCGCAGGACTCTGAGAAAGCAAAACCTCCTCCTTGCCATTAGCCCGATAAATCCCTGCGATAAGACTCAAAATATCCATATCCCATGACAAAGACTGAATCCGACCATACTCAAAACGACGCATACACACACCTCCATTCCGTTCTAATCCCTTACAAATAAAATTATTCCCTTAAATTATACCATAAAATAAGGGAATAAATAATTTAGATACATTTAATCATACGTACAGAAAGGGTTCTATCTCTTTGAGACCGACTTAGGTCACTTTCTTCTGAAACGCCGTTTTGGATACATTTCCTCATCAGGAAATGAGAAAACGGGTAAATATATCTCGTAGGACGACTTAGCTCGCTATTCCCCTACACAGTTTTGAGTAAATTTAATCATACGTATAGAAAGGGTTCTATCTCTTTGAGACCGACTTAGGTCACTATGGAGGTCGATGAGAGATAGAACCCTTTCTACTAGTCGAGAAAATTTACCAAATCAAGTGATACACGTGATCTAAATTACTTCCTTCTTGTATTTGTATTTCTGTATTGTCGTATGTTTGGCCACCAATCATATAGCCTGCTGGATTGTATGCTTTCATCTCGAGCAGTTTCGCAGTCTTTGCAGCTCGATTAAATTGCAAAGTATAGATAGAGTGATCACCGCTAGGGTCAACAATCTTTAAATTCAACTTAGCCTGTGCATCGTCTTTCTCCACCGTATCGTTGTCGATGTAACCAGTACGACCATCCGTATCAGTATTAAGAGGATACCAACTTTCAGCATGAGACACGCCCACACCAGCACTGAATAACAAACCTGCTACCGCTAAACATGCAAACCATTTTTTCATAACCGTTCTCTCCTGATTAGAAAATCTAAACAACTATGCATTTCGCATAATACAATTCACTATGACTTCATTATAACACCATAATTGTATAATACTAATAAAAACTCTATAAAATGCATAAATTATATAGACCCCTCTAGGAACGTCTAGCGAGGTCCCTATGGGCTTTAAATACTCCAATGGATTTGAAGGCTGATATTCGCCCTGTGAGATTGGTAAGAAAACAGAAAGCCCCGAACTATTCTGAAAACAACTTAGCCTATTCCTCTAGGAACGTCTAGCGAGGCCCCTATGGCTTTAAATAATCCAATGGATTTGAACGCTGATATTCGCCCTGTAAGATTGGCAAGAAAACAGAAAGCCGAACTGTTCTGAAAACGACTTAGGTCACTATGGAGGCTTTCAGGATAGTTCGGGGCTACTTATACGTTCTGAATATCTAACTAGACAGAGCGAATATCAGCCTCTATTAAATTGTTGGATTATTTACCCCATAGGGCCTGCATAACTTCCGCGCCCATGGTATCTTCTTCAATTTTCGTAGGTTTTTGTGCGTCTTTACTGGACAACAACGCTACACCAGATGCACTGTATACTGTTGTATCAAGTTCTGTCCATGTTTTTTCTTTACGATCGATGCGTACTGTGTAGATGTATGTGAAACCTTCTACATTGTTAATTTTAACAAGTACTGTAGCCGCATCATCTGTTTTATATACAGAAGAGTTATCGATAAACCATGCTGCATCGTCAGCGTCAGCATCGATATAGTACCAATCAGCCGCACTTGCTTGGCCAAAGCCACCTACAAAGAACACCCCTGCTGCAAACATAGCAGCTAACCATTTTTTCATTTCTAACTCCTTAACGCTAGAGACGACCATCTAAGATGGCCGCCCATAGTTACTTACATATTTGTATCTTAATTACTTAATTATATTATTCTTCAGTTGCGTCTTCTTCGATTTCAGAACCTGGAATAACAGCAATGCTAGCTACTTTATCACCTTCGTCGAGGTTTTGTGTTTTCACACCAGAAATAGCTTTGCCTTTTTTAACAGCAATATCATTCATGTTGAAGCGAATAATCTTACCTTGTTCAGAGATAAGCATAACTTCGTCATCGTTATGAACAACCTCTACGGATACTACGTCCCCAGTTTTGTTCGTAATCTTGAAGTTCTTAGAGCCTTTACCACCGCGTTTTTGCAATGTGTAAGCTTCCGCATCATTGCGTTTACCGAAACCTTCTTCGGAGATAGTAAACACTTGTGCTTCGCTTTCATCAGCATTCAGAACACCAGCACCTACAACCACGTCGCCTGCATTGAGTTTAATGCCGCGCACGCCGTGAGCCGCACGTTTCATGAGACGAACGTCATTTTCGCTGAAGCGAATAGCGATACCCAATTTAGTACCTAGCAAGATGTCTTGGCTACCAGTCGTTACGTTAACGGAAATCAAGTGATCCCCTTCGTCGAGGTTGATAGCATTGAGACCAGAACGACGGATGTTGCGATATTCTTCGATAGCTGTACGTTTTACAACGCCGAACTCAGTTACCATGAATAAATTTACATCTTCTTGAACCCGTTCAAGGTCGATCATAGTCGTAACGGATTCGCCTACAGCTAGTGGCAATACGTTAACCATGGCAGTACCGCGAGAGTTGCGGGAACCTGCTTCTGGCACTTCATATGCTTTGAGGCGGTATGTACGGCCTGTGGACGTGAAGAACAACAATGTGTTATGCGTACGTACATGCATAATTTGTGTTACATAATCGTCTTCCTTCGTCTTCATGCCGATAACGCCAGCGCCACCTTTATGTTGGTTGCGATATACGTTCGCGTTCATCCGTTTGATATAACCTTGTTTAGTCAAGGTAATAACCATCTCTTCGTCAGCGATGAGGTCTTCTACATCAAGGTCGGACGTATCGATTGTGATTTCAGAACGACGAGGGTCGCCGTATTTCTTCTTCATATCATCCAGTTCGTCTTTGATGATTTGACGTTGACGCGCTTCGCTAGCCAAGATAGCTTTCAAGTCTTCGATCAATGCTAACAATTCCTTGTATTCGTCTTCGATTTTCTCGCGTTCCAAACCTGTTAAACGGCGCAAACGCATGTCGAGGATGGCTACAGCTTGTTTTTCTGAAAGCCCGAATTTTTGCATCAATGCGTTACGTGCGATTTCGTCAGTTTGAGAACTGCGGATTGTAGCGATAACTTCATCGATGTGATCGAGTGCGATCAACAAGCCTTCCAAGATGTGTGCACGCGCTTCGGCTTTGTTAAGCTCGAATTGAGTACGGCGTACGATTACATTGAGACGGTGATCTAAGTAGTAACCCAATACTTCTTTCAAATTCAATACGCGAGGATGACCATCTACGAGGGCCAACATAATCACGCCAAAAGATTCTTGAAGTTGAGTGTGTTTATATAATTTGTTAAGAACGATATCTGGTTGCACGTCAGCGCGCAATTCGATAACGATGCGCATACCTTGACGGTCAGATTCGTCGCGAAGTGCTGTGATGCCATCGATTACCTTGTCGCGGCTCAAGTTCGCAATCGTTTCGATAACGCGAGCCTTGTTAACTTGGTATGGGATCTCAGTCACTACGATTTTGTGCTTGCCCTTCGCCATTTCTTCAATGGTTGCACGAGCACGCATTTTTACGCTGCCACGACCTGTGGAGTATGCTTTTTTAATGCCTTCCCGGCCCAAAATGAGCGCCCCAGTCGGGAAGTCTGGACCTTTGATTTGCGTCATCAATTCGTCCACAGTTACATCTGGATTATCGATGAGCATGATAAGGCCATTACATACCTCGTTAAGGTTGTGCGGCGGAATATTTGTCGCCATCCCTACGGCGATACCGCTGGAACCATTGATGAGAAGATTTGGAATCTTCGCTGGCAATACGGTAGGTTCTTGCAAGCTTTCATCATAGTTCGGCATGAAATCAACAGTTTCCTTGTCGATATCAGCGAGCATTTCTTGAGTAATTTTTGCCATACGTACTTCGGTATAACGCATCGCAGCGGCACTATCGCCGTCGATAGAACCAAAGTTACCGTGGCCGTCTACCAAGAGGTAGCGCGTATTGAAATCTTGCGCTAAACGTACAGTCGCATCGTAAACGGAAATATCACCATGTGGATGATATTTACCGAGTACGTCACCGACGATACGAGCGGATTTCTTGTACGGTTTATTTGGCGTCATGCCTGTTTCGTGCATCGCGTACAAAATACGACGATGTACTGGTTTCAAGCCATCGCGCACATCTGGAAGAGCACGCATTACGATTACGGACATCGCATAATCGATATAGGCGTTCTTCATTTCTTTATCAATCTGAACGGGATGAATATTCCCATGGGACCATTGTTGGTCTGCCACAATCTCACCTCATTTTACTAACACTGATTATAATACATCATAATATTATAGCATTTTTAAGGGCTAAACGCCATATTTGATAAGTTTACAGACAATAAATCACTCAAAAGAACTTAAATAAAAGTTTTTTACAAGTTTAAGGATTATATTCCCAATTCAATAATATTTTTATGTGTTTAAGGATTGTAATCCTTAAATACCATTACCAATATAAGTCTATTGGAACCCATATAAAAATCTCAACACAAATAAAGGACGTGCAAATCAGACTGAATTGCATATCCTTTTATGGTACGTGTGCCTTCTATATGAACTTGTTCCATTTTGGAACTAGTTTCCATTTTGTAAATAACTACTAACTCACTTAGTAACCCGCATGCTTTATCATATGATCTAAAACTTTAACAAAGTCTCGTTCCACAGCAAAGGTATCTTTACCAGTACTACCAATTCCGGTTAACATAGTTTCTTTCCAATCATTCCTTGCCATAAATCGAAAACCTATCAAATACTCAGCTTTTGTTTTATCCTCTTCCCCTTTTGGTAAATAGTAAATATCAACGCTTCTATCAGCACGAGGATGTAACAGTGCTCGATTATCTTGCGGTTTATACTCGCTATATATGAATTTCATAAAGGTTAGAATATCTTCACCCTTTACAGACTTATCTACAAAGATAATCTCGTTAGATCTAAATAGAGGTATCTTATTAGTACCTGCTACACGTGTTGCTTCAGATTTCTTTAGCTTTAAAACTTCCTCATGTGTGGCCATCCGCAGGCCATGTTGCTTAGCACGTTCCACCAAAGCAGCGTTCAGATGAATTAAATACTCTTGTGAATAGGCAAAATTAGCATTCGTGTATCTTTCACCACCTGGAACCGGCAAGGTTGGGCGTTGCACCACAGAATTCGTAGTGAAAGAAAAACCGTTGCTTTCATCATAAAAAACATACACATTCCGCTGGAACGGTTTTTCCTGTTCCACTACAGAGGACTGGAGAACAAGATTAGGATGAACAACAGCGAACTCCTTTTCCAAGCTAGCTTTGATATCCTCTGGCGTGGCAGGATCACCATTTTCCGTGGTCCACACAAAAGAACAACCGCTCAATAAAAATGTACAAATACACACAACAACTAATGATATATACCTAATCAACTGCTTCATAGATACACCTCTCCCTGACCTATTTTCCTCGCACAGCCTGTTGTATTTCCCGATCAACAACGGTAATTATGTCTCGTTCAATCTGCTCAGAACTCTTATCTTGATAACCAACACCACTCATTAAGGTATCTCGCCAATCTTCCCGCCCTCTAATTTTAAAACTTATTAGGTACAGAGCCTTGCTCTTGTCTGTTTCACCATTTGGTAAATAGTAAAAGCTAACCTTACGGCCATACACGCTACTTACTAAGGTCTCGTCACCATTAGGTTTATATAGAGAATATATGTCTCTTAACATACCCACTACACCAGCACCATTAGATGTTTGATTAAGAAATATAAAATCCCCTTCCTCAAACAAAGGAACCTTACTATTATCCTCTTTTCGCATAATCTTAGCATCCATTAGCGCTTTGCGCTCCTCATTATTAGCTACCTGAAATCTATACTTTGCAGCAAGCAGTGCTACCTCACTATTCAACCGATCCAAATAAGCCTCTGCGTACCTATACTCAGCGTTTGTAACCCGTTGACCACCAGGAATAGGCAACTGAGGAACCTCAACAGAAGCACGCGCAGTAAAGACAATGCCATTATTCTCATCAAGAAACGTATATTTATAGTGCTTATAAGGCTTTGTAGTAACAACCTCAGAAGCCTGCAACACTAGACGAGGATGATACGACGCAAAACGCTGCTCAACCATTGCCTTAATATCATCCGGCGTATACGGCTCAGCATCGAGCGTCGTTAACCGAGAAGAAGTACAACCACCCAATACAACACTACAAACACACACCAAAACCAACAACACAAACCTAACAAACACAGGCATACACAACCACACCTCTCTCCTTTTCCCCATTTGTATCAAGTATTCATATCAAATATGCAGACACAATCATTGATAACATCAGCTGATTGTTGATACTCTACTTCACACCCTTTTCCCCATCAGGGGCCTCGCCCCATGCGAAAGGAAAAGGGCTTCCCTTATTGATGAGCGACTTAGGTCACTATGGAGCGAAGAGATAAGGGAATCCCTTTTTTAACAATCTAGCATATTTGTATTCGGGCCCCATCCATACTATTTTCGGTTATTCGCCATTAACAACAATCACTTAACTAGCACATCCAATTTATTCATTCGATAGTTCTCTATTACATCCATGAACGCTTTGTTATGAATAGGATTTTCCGTCATCCCAAATAGGTGGCTTTTACAGTCACAGTCGGAGGATCCAAATTTAGGTACATCCCATTCGGCAACGCCACGGACCGCATCAGCGAGGGCGCATTCCGCATCATCCCAACTAGTTCGAATCGGCAGGCCTCCGATCATTTCGCAGTGACCGCGGAAATAGTCTAGATGCCAATGCATTTTCTTCCGTTTTCGTTTATGTCGTTCAATGCGTTTCGTTAAGTTCGCTTTTGCAGAGCCTACGTACATATAGTAGCCCTTTTTGAAATGCATCATCCCTTTAGAGCCGATTTCAAGGTCAAGATCATGGTCGAGGTGCATGACCATCACGTACACGCCGCTATCGTGAGCCTCTGTGTCGAGAATACTGCTCGGATAGGAACATTCATGGGTTACAGTAGGCATGGTAAAAGTCTCATCCCACGCTACAGCAACGGCTTTCCAGTCTAAAGAAGGGGCTACCTCTTTAAAGGTACGTGCAAATTCCAAATCTGTATGGTAGTCTGGCAAGAACCACTGCGCTTGGTCCCATTGGACGAGGAATAAAACCCCTGTGTGGTACCCTTCGTTTTGCAATTCTTTCAGATGTAGTAAATGCTTGCGACCCCGTTCTGTAATAGCATCAGGGAACATAGCACCAGTCTTGGAGAATAGTGTACAAGACTTAACCTCTAACAAGAACTCATCCCCCGCATCATTAGTGAGGAGCAAGTCAAAACGTGATGATGTGCCGTGTAATTTAACCGTATACTCTCGCCTTACGACGCGCCACTCCTCCCAGCCAGGGATGAGTTTATTTTCGATCAAATGCTGCGCTACATCATTACTATAATTTGTATCGAGCATAATCACTACGCCATCTCGCTCAATGCCTACCACGCGGTATTTCGTCTTTGCATCAGGCTTATCGTGAGGCACGATATACATCATTACACCCGTAAACAAGAGCTCCCACATACGTCCAGGATTTGGTAAATGAGCGAGTACGCTTTCACCATTTAAATCTAAAGTCACCACAAAACGGTTCGGGCGACCTGTATATGTTGCTTTTAAAATTGTATCGTAAAGGACTTTCATAGTTTCTCCCATATCAAGAATATTCTATGTGTCTATTATACGATATATGCCCTCTATGTTTCACGTTAAAAGATTATCGTATATAATCATATATACTATTAATAATTAATATTAAAAACTTTCATTTTTGTAGCTTAGGTTACATTATTACGTGTTAAAATAGTTTATACTAGGAACATCGGGTCAGTATTTAATACCCGTACTGATCGTTACGCCGGGTTTTGATGAGGCATCGCCTAGTTGATCTCATCACGCTGTTCGTATACGTGCGAAGCTTTCACAAAACCCAATGGCGTATATTTTTTACAAACAAAGAATCATATAGATTAACTAAGTAGTTTTAGCCACTATTCTCTGCAGAGAGGGCTCGAGAAAGGATTTAATATGGCACAAATTGCAGCAAATTTACAACGCATTAAAAACGGCCAACGCCGTTATGCAATTACACCTCGCATTCCTGGAGGTTTCATTCAACCTGAACAATTACAAAAATATATCGACGTAGCCAATGAGTTCGGCGCCGTTCTAAAATTGACTGCCAGCCAACGCATTATGATTACGAATTTGAAAGCAGAAGACGTAGATAAAGCTTGGGAGATGCTCGGCATGGAGCCAGCGTACACTGTATCTAACCGCGTGCGCAGTATAAAAATCTGCCCTGGTACTACATTCTGTAAACGTGCTAAACAAGATAGCGTACATCTTGGCATGCAAATCGAGCGCAAATATTTGTCTCAAGAAATGCCAAACAAAATGAAAATCGGCGTGTCCGGTTGTCTTAATTCTTGTACTGAAAGTCGCCTGAAAGATGTGGGTATTATCGGTACTGTAGAGGGCTGGAATGTATACGCTGGCGGTAGCGGCGGTGCACACCCTCGCATTGGCGACCTCATCGCTGAAGTAACAACTGAAAAAGAAGCTCTTGCATTGGTAGATCGTATCATTGCATACTATAAAGAAAATGCTCAAATTGAACGCATGGGCGAATTCATTGATCGCATTGGTTTAGAGGCTTTCAAAGCAGCTGTATTGGGCGACCTTGAAGGTGCTCCAGCTGAAAGCAAATCCGAAGAACCAGCTGTGTTCTTGCCTGGTCAAGGTAACGATCCTGAAGTCGAAGCACCTCGCCTCGAAGTAGGTTCTCCTATTACTCCAGACACAATCATTCGCGACATCGTGGAAACATATCCAAATGTTGTGCCTGTATTGCAAAGCATCGGCATGGGTTGCTTAGGCTGCCCTTCTGCCACAGCTGAGCCATTATGGCAAGCCGCAGAAATTCACGGTTTTAATGTATACGATTTAGTAGAGAAGTTAGAAACAGCACGAAAAGGAGCTTAATATGTCCGCATTCTTAGGTCACATCCATTACTGGTTATATCGTAAAATTCAATTGCTCGTAGAGCGTGAAAACTTGATTTTAGAAAAAACAACTAAAGTTGTTGATGATTTAGCCGAGGAATTACACTCTATCTCCGTAGATACATACGGCGAACCAATCAATCCAAGCATTCCTCTGGAAAACATCATCGATCACGGCAATATCCACGGCTGGTTGGCTAACCAAATCAACATTGCATCCGTTCGCGAAGCAGCTTTCATCAGAGATTTGCTCGATACTAACTCCGGCGACGAAGCGGTGAACGTAGTAACAGCTATTCTCGATGCCTTTGCTGTACAAGGCCAAGCATGTGGCGTTGTGGCGCAAGACAACCTTGAAGAACACACTGCTCCAGCGATTTACAATGCGTTGCAAAACTTCTACGTAAATGGCATGCCTTGTGATGGCGGTGACCAAGTGGTTTCTGAAAGCCCAGATGAGTTCACATGGGTGGGTGACCACAGATTACAAGCAGGCTACTGGCGCACAGCGGGCGTTGACCCTAAATTCATGGCTGTAGCTTACCAAACATGGTTCGAAGCTTTTGTGAAAGCTATTGATCCAGCCTTTGAACTTGTAACGACTGAAGAAAACGGCACACGTTTATATTCCATTCGTAAAAAATAATCAATGACTATCTGATTTCTCAATGACTACCTAATCTCAGATATATGTACTAAAAACGAGCGTAAATTACGCTCGTTTTTTCATGTCTGATAGTTGATATATAACTAATTTAGTAGAGAGCATAAATCCTCGTCTATTTATAGGCAACTAACGCTTCTACCCTATTCATTCTATGATTTATGTGAGAAATTTTTTATTTACTATATATTTTTTCAAAACTGTAGCTATAGGCACAGCATTGATAAGCAATATCATTTATAATATAAGCATAAGGTAATTACATAAGTTCATTTAATTAAGTGATAGCGTCAGCTTTCAGAAGATAAAAAGCTAGAATTAGGAGGTCTATTATGGCAGGCACAGTTAATCAAGAATTAGGTTTATTATTCCAAGGTCCTAACTATGTAATCGTAAAAAAAGGCGGCAAAGCTGGTGAACAAGTTGAAAAACACAACCACCCAGAAGCAAACGTAATTTTTACAGTAGTAAAAGGCAAAGTACAAGTATTCCTTAACGAAACTGAAGAACATGTACTCGTACCAGGCCAAGTATTAGAATTCAACGGCGACAACTACATCCAAGCAACACTTGTTGAAGACAGCGAATTCGTAGTAAACCTTATCCACAAACCTGAATAACATACTAAAGGACAGTTGAGCTAATCAACTGTCCTTTTTATATGCCACATCAGTTAAAAGGAATTATAGATTGTAAAGTCACTTACGTCAAAGCGTTTTGTATGGCCTGGAGCAGGTACACAACCTGGATGAGGATAACCGATTGGGAATATCGCTACAGGAATGATATTATTTGGTAAATTATAGGCGTCTCGTACTTTAACTGGATCAAAATGAGCAATCCACGTTGTTCCTAAGCCTATATCCGCCACGGTAAACATAAGATGAGAACCTACAATACTGGCGTCTACAACGCCCATATCCGCATCATCGTATTCCCGTTTCCAACTCACTGTATTATCATAACAAACAATTATCGCCAACGGCGCATTGAAGTGGCCATTAGTGCAGTCTTTTAGTTTATTAAGGCTATCTATCGTATTAAGCACAAGTAAGCGTTGCGGCTGATAATTATGAGCCGTGGGTGCTAATCTCGCTGCCTCTAACAAGATATCTAACTTCTCTTGCTCAACGGGCTTCGTATCAAATTTTCGAACTGAATACCTCTCTGTGGCTAATGCTTTAAAATCTTTCATTAGATCTCACTCCTTATTTGAAATAAGCTAATCTATTTTAAAGAAAACACCTATATGTAACCTACAATATCTTATCTCTATACAGACTACTTCTGTTAATATATTTCTCTATATTACTATAAAAGTCCTTTAAATCAAAAAGGCCCTTATCTGAAATCAGACAAGGGCCATTTCATATTATTTTTTAAGACGGCTAATTACTTCGTTAGTAATGTTCTCGATTTTGCTGTTAGCGTCAGCCGCACGGATTGTGTACGGATCATCCAATACTACGTCCATTTGTTTTTCAACGCGGATAGCTTCCACAGCGTTGTGAATTGCTTGCATCATAGGTTGAGCAATTTTGTTGATTTCTTCGTTTTCTTTTTGAAGCAATGGAGCTACAGTTTTGTTGAATTCAGCTTCTGCTTGTGCAGAGTCTTGAATTTTTTCAATTTCTTGTACTTTTTTCTCAATTTGTGGACGGTATTGAGCGTCTACTTGTTGCATTTTCATATCTAATGCACCGTAGCCAGGGTAGCTATTTACTACTTGGCTCATATTTACTAAGCCAATGTTAGCAGCACTTGCTACTGCAGCAGTAGCAGAGATAGCACCAACGATAGCTAAGGTAGTCAATTTTTTAGATAATTTCATCTGAAATCCTCCTCGATTAAAAGTGTCACTATACAATCCAATAGTGTACTATTTTTACTATATCAAATCTCGCTAACTTTCACAAGACTCTGTTAAATAGCATAATAAAGCCCTATGAAATGCTTATGAATGTCTATAGAAATTAAAACAATACCCACAGGTATGCTCTGAAGCCCTTAGGGCAGTCATGACGGACATATTCAGAACACACATGTGGGTATTGAGGCTTTCACCAATTATTTATAATTCAGTAACGAATTATTGTTCATCGTTAATATAGATGTATTTATCGGATTTCAATTTGGACACGAGGTCAGGTACCAAACCGATAAGACGATCGAAGCTGCTGCTGTAAGGATTGCCCTTAATGTTAAACAACTCAATGCGGTCCCCTTTGATAACGAGGATAGCGCTTGGTTCCATTTTGGCACCGCCGCCACCGCCGCCACATTCGTGGTTTTTGTTCGCCGTGTTGTGGTTTGTACCAGTACCGAAACCAAATGTTACGTCAACGAATGGAACGAGCGTAGTATCGCCGATTTGTACAGCTTCGCCTACTACCGTTTCCACTTTGATCATATTTCTGAATTTCTCGAATAGGACTTCCAAATTCTCTTTTACATTACTGTTTTCCATCACAGTACCTCCGCTTTTTGTGAAAGTATCATTGCTATATATACAATACTTAGGGTTTATACTATGTATTTACCTTTAGATGGCATATACATTATTTATAGACATCCTATATATTGTCTTAATACAGCTCATGTACTTAGTTTGACTTAATATATCCTTACGCTGTTTGGCCTTGTGCGGCTTTCAGCTTTTCTAACTGTTTTGCTTCTTTCCGTTTAATCCAGAAGACGCGAGCGCTTTCACCCAATAGGGAACGCATTGGTTTAGATACCAAGAATCTAGTACCATGCCAAGCCAATACAGCGAGAATTATGCGACCTTTGATGTGACCGCTGCCTTCACCGGCCCAGTTTACATAATCTAGTTCAATATTCTCTGCTTGTTCAGGCCAAATGCTGTACAGCATAGATGCGATAATCCCCATGCGATATGGGTCACCGATACCAAATCGACCTTCTATGGCCACATCCCGTGGTTTAGAGTGGTTATAACATCGTTTTGACACAAGGAATAGCTGACGCCACAATTCTGTATTTCGTACATGTTTCATGAACCAGAATGTAGGAATTTCAGACTTGAATGATGCTACCGGATCGTTTGGATCTGGCTTTGCAAAACGACTTTTTACAGTTGTTTTGATATCATTTACCTTCGTAAATACCTTTTCCTTAATGGAACCGTCACTGTTGAAAGTAACGCGACTTACCACTTCGTCATCGTCTTGAATATGGGCCGTTGGGTCTTGCTGAATAGAGTCATATCGATCAGCACGAGCCTGTGCATCCATATCTTTAGAACCTGGTGCAGGACGTTCAACGCGCTCATTTGGATTTTGGGAGCTACCCGCCCCTGGTGATTCTTCGTCACCAAAGGTTGTAGTAGAACCTTGAGAGCTCTTCAAATCTTCAAAGCTAGTGCCATTAGAGCTTGCAGAAGGACCTTGTCCGCCCCCTTGCATAGCTTTAGCAAAAGCCTCTGCTTGTGACATATCATCATCGTCCATTACTTTTTGGTATTCTTCGTCAACGCGATTTTCAAGCCATTCTTCATAGTCTTTCACAGGACCTATCTTGAGCATGCCCAAAACGTATAATTCCTTAAAAAATGGTTTGCCCTGTAAATACGCTAAATGAAGTGAAAGTACACGCCACAGCCATTTAACGCGAACTTCTGCGCGATACGGCGAGCGACCGTCAACTTCGATGCTATATGTGATTGGTGTCAGTAGGATAATCAAGATGAGTGCTGCAATGATGGCCACGATAACGAGGGCCACAATAGCCACTGTACTCAACCACATCACCTCCTTAGGTGTTCCTATGATTAGTTTTCAATACCTTTTCGAGCCATTACGCCTTGAAGGTAGTAATGTTTAACCTCTTTCATTTCCGTTACAAGGTCTGCCTCATCGATCAATTCTTGAGGAGCCCCACGCCCCGTAAATACGAGTTCCGTTTCTGGATGACGAGCATCGAGCAACGCCTTTGTTTTATCCCAAGAAATGAGTTCAAAGAAGAGTGCCATGTTGTACTCATCAAGAACGACGAGATCGTAATCACCACTGCCGATAGCAGCTAAAGCACGTTCGTAGCCTTTTTCAATGAGTGCTACATAATCCTTAGGGGGATTGCCAGATTCAAAGACAACGACTTCATCGCCCCATTTAGCGAGTTCGTCCTTGCTCTTCATCCCTTCTTTTATGATAAAGAATGGCTTGCCCACAGTTTCTAACGTTAAATTAGTTAAGGTAGGTAAAATAGTATGTTCACTATATACTTTAGATTTCATAAATTGCAAAAAGAGGACTTTCTTGCCAGCGCCGATGGCACGGATTGCTAGACCGATAGCAGCGGTCGTTTTGCCCTTGCCTTCGCCGGTATAAACTTGTACATAGGCCTTCATAGATATACCTCCGTTCATATACTTTTATTTTACAATATATATATGCAAAAAGAAAGAAAAAGAACTTGCTATAGTGAACCGACCCCTTAATGTTAGACCAAAAATCTTAACGTTAAGGAGGTCGGTTTT
>OBRJ01000495.1_pt1 | contig 20154 bp, 19 predicted proteins | sample 1494831 | NCBI WGS metagenome assembly OBRJ01 (sample SAMEA3360658, study PRJEB22359) | human gut metagenome | biome: ENVO:urban biome; feature: ENVO:human-associated habitat; material: ENVO:feces | place: Bangladesh | collected 2011
ATGGCATCAGACGGATTCATACATGTATTCCCGGTGAAAAAAGACAAAACCCCGCGCACCGGAAAGGTGGCGGGGGATTCACAACGATAATATCTGTCTGAAATTATTTAGGATGCAGGTATCTTCTGATAATCATACATCCCGAATTTTGTTCTTAATAGTTGAGTAGTGGTATTTGGTTTCCCTGAGAGAATATAAAGGTGAATCATGCTGCATTGAGTTTGATTCAATTTGTACTGAGACAAGTATCTTCATGATTATAATCAAAAGTTGGGTGGATTGGTCTAGCGCTCATCATTTTTTCGAATAAACTCACTAATTATTGCCCCCCCCAAAGGAGATGATTTCATGTATAATTGTGGTGAATCATATTCAGAATACGACATATCATTATCTGACGATGAAAACTATGACGATGACTATTATCGTGAACGCCCGTGTCCGGGAGAAGTTTTCGGCTATGATAATACTGAGGATAATGATGAGGCGGCATCTGATTATGCATTAAAAATAAATGAAAACTCTGATTAATACGGGGGTAGCTGATAATAAGACAATCAATGACAGATATTAATGAATAAACATAATCAGGCGCTCAATACTTGGTTTAATCTGGGCGCCTGATTAAAATCTGAGGAAACATATAATAATTTTCATCAAAATAGTATTTATGTACTAACTAAGCTGGATTTGAACCTCTATTTCTGGGTATTTGTTATCACTTAATCCATTACTGCTCCTCCTTCAGCATATGTCGTATCCGTTGAAGGATTTACGCATATCGGTAACGTCGGCAACGAGCCAGATGCGGGTACCTGACGGGAGTGAGATCATCGTCCCCTCCCGGTCAGTTCACGGATCAACAGCGTGAGCAGCTCTGGCGATGGATTTTCCAGCGTCATGTTACCGTGACGGAACTCCACCTTGCAGGAGCCGGCACTGACACTGGTCTGAGTGGAAGTGGATAAAGACGGCGCAATGGCCGCCACCGGTTCTTTCTGCTCATCCGGCGTTATTTCTACAGGTAATAATTCAACGCCAGTGTCAGAAGAGGTCGTTACCTGAAGACGCCGTGATATACGCCCTTCGTTCTGCCAGAGCCTGAGCCATTTGAACAGGAGGTTATCATTGATATCGTGTTCCCGGGCAATACGGGCAACAGAGGCTCCTGGTTGTGATGCCAGTTCCACCATACGAAGTTTGAATTCATTCGAATAGTTTTTACGAGGTTCTTTTCGCCAGTCCTGTAATTCCATACTTAGATGTCCGTCTATATCAGATGGGCGTCTAAGTTACCAATTTTCGTCTGATGGCTACATACGGCGGTCAGTTTACGCTTACTGACAACTCGATGGCGGAGAGCATCAATGGTCTTTACAAAGCGGAGGTAATACACCGTAAGAGCTGGAAAAAACGTGCAGAAGTGGAACTGGCCACACTCACGTGGGTGGACTGGTATAACAATCGACGATTGCTGGAAAGGCTGGGCCATACTCCTCCGGCAGAAGCAGAAAAAGCTTATTATGCTTCCATCGGAAACGATGATCTGGCAGCCTGAGTTCACAGATAAAACACTCTCCAGGAAACCCGGGGCGGTTCACTTGTAAGGTTAGTTTTCAGACGGACAATGAAATGAGGATATGCGATAAATTTCAGTCAAAGATCCATAAAACAGACATATTGTTATTCAGTGGTGAACAGTCCATTCCGGAGACGGAATATCTTGTTAAGGCTGTATATTATACTGGCTGTAAACAACATGGCCACCAAGGACCATGTTGTTTACAGCATACCCTTGTTGCAAAAGAATCCCCGTCAGAACAGCACTGAGTAGTTCAGACCAAAGGTTCGGCCCCGGCCTTTGTAGTCGTACAGTGAAGCAGGGCCGTAACCCGGGCTGTAGTACAGAGGTGCACGCTGTCCCCAGACAGTGGTATAGTCACGGTCGAAGAGGTTCTCAACGCTGAAGCTGAGTGTTCCCACCGGAAGCAGCCAACTACTGATAAAATCGACGGTAGTGTAACCATTAATATCGTTACCCTCTGCATCGCTTACGTCGAAAGAAGTGGTGCTCTGCACACGCAGACTCCACGGTTCCGGCGCCCAGCTAATGTAAGCTGTCGCTTTCGATGGACTTGATTCCTTCACGTCATATTTTTGCCATTGACCGTTCACTTTCGACTCGGTTTTCAGCACATTGAAGTTCACACCGGTACTCCAGTCAGTATCCGGGATCAGGTAGTCCACCGCACCTTCCACGCCGTAAATACGGCGCCTGTCGTCCTTCACACTGATGGTCAGATCTTTATTCCTTTCCACGCTCTTATTGGAAAGCGAGTAATATGCTGCGATTTGAGTCCGCAGGTTGTCACCGGTAAAGCGCCAGCCCAGTTCATAAGAATCGACTTTCACGCCTTCCAGCTTACTGTCGCTGACGTTCACGCTCTTTGTCAGGGGAAGATGGCCGTTCACTGCTGCACCATAGATGCCGCGACCATAATATTTCCCCGGATCCGGCAATGCCACCCCCTGGGAAAAATTGAACCATGCCTGCTGACGTTCGGTGATGTGCATCAGCAGACCAGCATTGAACAGAAAGTTATCGTAATCTACCGAACCACCAGGAATGGCGTCGGCAGATATCGCCTTCCCGGCAGCAATCTTCTGTTGCTGCGTGTAGTCGATAAAATCATCTACCCTGTTCTCAGTATACTGATAGCGTACGCCACCGCTGACGGTAAAAATATCATTAATGTCATAGCTGGATTGCAGGAAGGCCGCCAGATTGGTGATGTCATATGACGGATAGCGCCCGGTGGTGTAAATCTTATGGTTGTTCAGCCCTCCGGAAGCACTTGCCTGAGCCAGATCGAAGAACATCTGGTTGGAGGTAAAGCGCTCATGCTCAGCATCCAGCCCCCAGGTGATTTGCCAGCCGTCCATAAGTTGGCTGTTCAGAGTCAGTTTCATGCCGTACTGGTCGGTATCCTGCTGTGACGAGGAGAAAGCCGTCGCCTGTTTATTCGCATTTACCGTCGGGAACGGGTAGAACCGCAACGACTCATCGCGGTAGTAAACCTGACCGACCAGTTCCTGTCTCAGGAAATCACTGTCAGAGTACTGCAGGCTGATCAAATGCCGCTCAGTGCCGGGAATGCGGTCAGAATTCAGCCCCTTACTGACGTATGGTGTGCTGCTCCCGCTGATGGCGGAAAAGCCTTTCCCGAGATTAAGCCCGTAATTGTCGTCCCCCTGACTTTTATAGTACTGCGTTATCAGTTGAAGCTGCCGGGATTCATCGATGTTCAGCGTACCGGTTCCCATGATGTCCAGCCGATTGGAGTGCTGCAGGCCGGTCTGGGTGTTATCAAGCAGGGTGGCATCGCCGTTACCGTCAAACCAGCCGCCAAATTTCTGATATGCCACGGAAAGACGTCCGGAGATATGGTCATTTCCGCCGGAGACAGCACCGGCAATGCGCTCATCGTGATCTTTACTGCTGTTAAAGCCACTTTTTGTGCCAGCCTCAAACTCCATCATGGTTTCCGGCTGGCCTTTTTTGGTCACGATGTTGATCAACCCTCCGGTACTCCCGCCACCGTACAGGGCCGTCGCGCCGGAGATCACTTCAATATGGTCGATATTAAAAGGATCGACAGAGTCCAGTTGTCGGCTGTCGGAACGTGAAGAGTTGAGGCGCACACCGTCAATCAGGACAACCAGCGGGCGGCCACGCATGTTCATACCGTAGTTGGTTCGGCTCTGGCTGCTGACATCAAGGCCGGGGATTAACTGAGCCAGTGCGTCTTTCAGCTCTTTACCGCCCTGAATCTGCTGCTCCAGTTCGGCATTTTCGATAACCCAGGTGGTTTGCGCCATCTCCGCTACAGTTCGATTACTGCGGCTGGCAGACACTATGATCTCATTATCATCGTTTTGCTGGGCGACAGCTGGTGACAGCACGACAAGAAGCAGCGGACCAAGAGCCCGGGGCATATACTTTTTGCGCATCATCGTTATTCCTGAATATTTGTTGTATAGTGAGTTAAAGCAGCAGCCTCCGGCTGCGGTTTTTTCCGGCTGCCGCTGCGCCACTGAATCAGTGCGGGCGGCATACTGAGATCGAATAAATCACGCCCCAGTACGCGATTAAGAATACGTGCAGATCTCCAGGCCATCAGGCTGAGCTGGGGTTCGGCGATGCCATGAGTTTGCATGCTGGCGTTGACCGCAAAGATGTTATTTTCTTTCGGGCCACTCCATTCCAGAGTGAAGTCATCACGCACTTTAAAGGTGTTCTTATCGTGCATGGTGATCAAGGGCATCAGTGAGGGAAGTATTTGTGGCAATGCAGAACGGTAACCTGTGGCGAAAATCACCACATCACTTTCCAGGCTCTCTCTGCCCCGATCCAGATGATGTTCCATCAATAACTTCCAGCCCGGACCACTACTTTCCAGAGTTGTTACCGAGCGGCTGGGTAGCAGACGGATATTTCTTGGTTTTCTCAGAACTTCAAAACGGTGGTACAACTCACGATAAATGGTCAGTAAAGAATCGGCAGTGATGCCATCCGATGTCATTTTCTGCTCATCCAGTAACTGATGGCGAATATCTTCCTTCAGTCCGGAGAAGCCTGAAATATATTCAGGTGTAAAATACTCATCAGCAAAAGCAGCCTCATCCAGTGCGTTAAAATTATTACGCCGTGAGACCCAGTTTATTTCCGCCGCTTCTCCCCATTCCCCGCGTAATGCATTAAGGAACAGGTCTGCACCACTCTGTCCTCCACCAACCACAGTTATCCGTTTTCCACTCAGGTCCGGCCGACGAAGATTCATTTCACTGGCATGGAAACAGGATTGTGTCACATGCTTCACACAGGGTGGTAAATAAGGTTGTTTTCCTGTACCAAGGCAGATATTGCGGGCAAAATATTCTCCCCGACTGGTCTGAACCAGAAACAATCGACTTTTTTTGTCGAAATCAATATTTTCAACGGTATGACTGAAATACAGGTTATTCATATCTTCAGCAGCCCAGCGGAGATAGTCAGAAAACTCTTCACGGGATACTGTACGTAGTCTGCTTGTAAGGAAGCGATAGAACTTTTTGTGCTTCACCAGATAGTTAACAAAGCTGTAGGGATTTGTAGGTGCAACTGCACTGACCAGATCTTTCAGAAAGACAGTCTGCATATGACAATCCGGTACCAGCATACCCGGATGCCAGGAAAAATGAGGATGTTCGTCAAAGAAGAGACAGTTCAGTTCTTCGATCTGATGTGACAATGCAGCAATACTGAGATTAAATGGCCCTGTCCCGACACCAATAAAATCGACACTTTTTTTCATGATTCATATTCCTGAGTTACCAGCCACAGCGGATTTTGCAGATTCTCAAGGTAATTCGGCAGCATGCGACTGCCGCCATCCTGGTCCGGCCAGGTCAGTTTTACCGGGTTCAGCACCACGCGAATGATTTGTGGCCTGAAGAGTGAGAAAAGCGCAAAACGCTCTGACATTTGTGGATGTTTGTTCATGTAATCACTCAACACTGCTGCCAGCAGTTGATAAAATCGCCTTTCAGGTACGCCAAGACGAACCATCAGTGGCGAAATAAAACGCAGTACTGTCACGAAGTGACCCGTCTGCAAATCATGGATTAAGTAGTCCGCACTCAGACGGGATGTGACATCACGCACCTCCTGAGGCAAAGAGTCCATTTCGGGAAACGCTTCTTTCACCAGCCGCATATCGCCCTGGAAGTCTTTCAGCAGAACACGCTGTGGTACCCCCTCTTTCATGGCGAGCGTTATATTTTGTCCGTGTGCAATAAGCGCGACACCGTAGCGGCAAAGCAGGTGATACAGCGGAACCACAACCACCCGGAACAATTGCGTAAGCCAGGTTTCAGCGTCCAGTCCGGAGCGGTCGATATATGCGCCTGCCAGCGGCTGATTGTTTTCGTCGCACTCCATCAGTGTTGCCATCAGAACCGGACTTTCATCCGGTTTCAGCCAGCGGCACGGATTCTCCCGCCAGATAACACCAAGCATTTCCTGGTAGCGATAGGGAGCCCGGGCAAGCGCGGCATAGCCTTCATGGGACACATAGCCTGCAGCCGGTTCACCAAGGATCACTGCGCCGCTTTGCACCAGGGTGGCGTCGGTCGCAAAAACCTGTTGCAGCCAGCGTGAAGCCAGTGGTCCGGCAGCGATATATCTGCCAGGGATCCCCCGGTAGCATGAGGTGTTGTAGATGGTCAGCGGCAGCTTGATATCCAGCCCTCCCCGGCGGCTGGCGTTGGTCAGGGTACGCAGCGACTGCTGGGCGAGCCACTGGTCGCCAAACTCGCCGAGAGACACCATCCTGCCTTCGGCAAAATCAGCGATGAAGTCGGTGGCGATTTTTTGCTGCCACTGCCACGGATGTACCGGCAGCGGCAGCCAGTTGTGATCCAGCCCGTTTTCCTGCCAGACCTGACTGAAGCGTGTAAACTCCTGCGGATCCATTGCGGCAGTCAACAACTGCTGAATATCCAGATCGTTGTCGCAGCGCCAGATCATATGTTCACGTTTTACCGCCAGCCAGTGCAGTCTGAAGGTGTTGGCATACTCTGGCGCATATCGTTCCAGCGCCTCTTTGCCCCAGCCACGGCGACCTTTATTAAAAACGAATTTAGGATGACCGCTCAGCAGGCATTGCAGACGATCGGCATCAAGATTAATCAGGTCACTGGCACTCAGTCCGCGACGGGCCTTCAGCAGTTGCAGGTCGCCCAGTAGCGTGGCATACAAATCCTGCATATGCTCTGCAACAGTGGCATCACTCATTGACAGCACCGGCTTTAGCTGCATCAGCAGCGTCTGCGCCAGTACTGGTTCGTCCGTGCAGCGCAACGTTTGGGCATCAATCCACAGCCAGCCCCAGATACCACGTTCAGCGATAAAGCGCCATTGTGCTCCCGGCAGGTTAATGCAGTAGTGGTCATCGCCCTGAGATTCCGCGTGGAAAACCTGCTCATACTCCATCTCAGACAACATTTTTGCCACCAGCCGACGGTTAACAAAATCCCAGTCCTTGTGATTCATTACAGACCGACCTCCGTGAAGAAGTGATGACGATCCGCCATCACCATGCGCGAGCGCTTATGTGGGAAGTCGAACTCTTTAATTGTCCGGTATCCCGCAGGCTCAAGATGGCGGAACAGGCGCTGGTTATCGGTGCGTGGCTCCAGTACTGTGCGCTGCGTACGGGGCTCATCCAGCAGCAGGTAATGTGTCAGCCCGCGCAGCCAGCTTTGCACATAGTGGGCCCCGCGCCATTGCTGTTCACCAACCAGCAGATGCAGGCCACGGTCAAAGGGCTGCCACGAATAGTGACGACCAATGCGGTCTTCCGCCGCCCAGTAGATTTCAAAATAGCTGAATGGCCGATCGTCGAAGCACCCAATCAGCGGGAATGCATGTTTACCGGTGAGCTGGCGCTCCAGATAGGCGGTCTGTACCTCCAGTGAGCCACTTTGCTCCCAGAAATACTCAACGCGCGGATCATTCATCCAGCGGGTGAAACGTTCTGCATCAGAAACGGGATCGGCAATGCGGAAACTCAGCATCCTGCGAATACGTGGGTCGTAACGGCGGTAAACCTCACCCTGCGGACGGGGTGGGCGCTGCGGGAAATAAATCTCACGCTCTGCATCAAAAACCATTTCACCGGAGGCCCGGTTTGCCGGTGAACTCAACCATAACGGTAACTGCCAGAAGGCGGTACGATGGATAATGTCGCTTTTTACCTGCCCAAAAAGCGTCAGCGCCTGTGGCTCCTCACACCATTCGGCCCAGGGGAGAGCCACTGCTGACAGTTGTGGTGCGGCGATAAATATCTGATCCAGCGCATCGCACAGCCACCCTGTCGGCAGCTCCCCGGGACAGTGCAACACCGCGCTATTGTCCAGTCCCCAGCCAAGATTCAGGGGCTTGTCGAGTTTTTCACAGCGCAGTCCATATCTGCTGTGAATAATGTTTGCCTCAGACATTCAGACCTCCTGAGCCTGCAGCGGGTTAGCGAAATCGAAATAGATCACCGAAGGGTCAACAATGGTGTTCTCGTTATGATCGTTCAGATAACAGAAAAAGTTACCTTTTACGTTCCAGTACGGACTTTCCAGCACGTAGTTGAGACAGGTTTTATGAGTCACCTGATCACGCACTTCAGCCAGCGATGCTCGTACACGAGCCATCAGATTCGATTCGCTGTCCAGCCCGGCAGCCCCCAGCGCAGCGGTCACAGCAAAAGTGGAGTTAACCAGCAGGTAATAAGGGAAATAGCGCAGCAACTGCTCATGGGTGAAAATATTTTCCGCCTGCGCCTCGCCAATAGAATCGAGCCAGTCTGTCGCGTGAGGCATAAAAGCGCTGCCCTGACAGTCACGGTAAATAAATCCGACCGGCAGATCCCCAAGCATCTGGACAAGAATATTTTGCTGATGCGCCAGCAGCACCAGGCCGTAATCCGCTTCAGCCGTAAACAGCGGCTTTAGCACTTGCTGACAGTATGCATCGACCCATGCATGGGCGGCCTGTTGCACAGTGATACCGAGGCGATCGCTCAGGCGTTTTACCGCCGAAACCAGCAGCGAATCACCGCCATCAGGTGCGGCCTGAGTCAGGGAGACCAGTACGTTGGTCTGGCTTTTCGGCTGATCCACCAGCAGATTTTCACGCAGGGCAAACAGACTTTCCTGCATGATGTTGCCGTTAAGATCGAGCAGCCCGGCCCAGCCATCCTCCTGCATTACCCGGAAAGTCGGGAAGCGGACCTGTAGCATCTGCCAGCCGTCGGTTTGAGCCAGGCGTGCCAGGCGCATCCCACGCTTCACTTCTTTCACGGACAGAGTACGGATGGAGTTGGTCAGCCGTACGCTCAGGGAGAACTTGATCATATCGCGGCTGGTGGCACAGTAGAGGGAACGGGAAGAGGTGGTCGGCAGCCACGACGTGCCGGCCTCACCTAAGTCTTTAATCAGCCCTTTAGCAACAAGTGCCTGGCACCACCCCTGCTGCAAAAGATATTCCCCCTGCCACGGGTGCAACGGGAACAGCCATTGGTTGTCACTTAATTCGTTGAGTAACTGAGGCGCATTCTCTGCGGCAAATCGCGTCAGCCGCTGTTGAAGGTTGAGATGCAAACTTTCACCGGCGATTTGCGTTTTATCCACCGAAAACCACCGCAGTGGGAAGTGGGGTGCCATATCAGGCAGGTAGCGTTCAGCCTCCCGCCGGTTAAACGGTTCATGAGACTTAGGCGCAGGGTGGAAAGCGTGTCCTGTCAGCAGCGCCTGCTCAGCTTCGCCAAAATTCAACGCTTTTTCACGCAGGGCGGTCCAGTCATGACGGGCATCAATTGCCTGTTGCGTATGGGCGTGGCTTTCCAGCACGCGCTGGTGGAAAGTTTCGCAGAGGGGAACGGGCAGAAACAGTTGATGCCGTAGCTTATCAATAATAAGCCGGGAGAGAGTGGTAAAGTCGACAGGATAACTGCCTGATGCCGTGACCAGACGTGCAGGAAATGCAAAGCGGTGATGCTGGGTTGGGGAGAAATAAGCCACTCTGAAATGGAGCGATTTCTGCTCATCCAGCGGGATGATCAATTCGTCTGGCGGGTATTCTGTCAGTTTCCAGTCTGTGGTTTCACGAATCAGTGCATTCAGGAAGCACTGCGCAGCCACATCTGTGGCTGGTTTTTCAGAGGGCAGGGTCATAGTCAAACAGCTCCCACACAGTAAAATAATAACAATTATGTCAATAATGATTCTCATTATCAATAAGAAATGTTATTGTCAGATAAATTAATTTTACAAATAAACACAATTAATACATGGAGTTGAAACATTAAAATGTCACCTGGGATCGAAGATACGCCCCAAAAACCACTGTCCTGCTGGCCACTTGCGTTCAGTGCCGGGCTTCTCGGTATCGGGCAGAACGGTCTGCTGGTTGTGCTCCCTGTTCTGGTCATACAGACAAATCTGAGTCTGTCTGTATGGGCTGCCCTGCTGATGCTTGGCTCAATGCTGTTTCTGCCATCGTCCCCGTGGTGGGGAAAGCAAATTTCCCGTACTGGCAGTAAACCTGTGGTGTTGTGGGCTCTGGGAGGATATGGCATAAGCTTTACCCTGCTAGGGCTGGGAAGCGTGCTGATGGCTACCAGCGCCATAACAACAGCGGTGGGACTGGGAATATTAATCATCGCCCGGATCGCCTACGGGCTGACCGTGTCGGCAATGGTGCCAGCCTGTCAGGTCTGGGCATTGCAGAGAGCAGGAGAAGGGAATCGCATGGCCGCTCTGGCAACCATCAGCTCCGGCCTGAGTTGCGGCAGGCTATTCGGGCCGCTGTGCGCGGCAGCAATGCTGGCCATTCATCCTCTGGCGCCACTGGGGCTGCTGATGGCAGCCCCAGTGCTGGCGCTGCTGATGCTGCTGCGGTTGCCCGGCACACCACCACAGCCCACACCGGAGCGCAAGAGCGTCAGTCTGAAGCGGGATTGTCTGCCTTATCTGCTTTGCGCAATATTACTGGCTGCGGCGGTGAGCATGATGCAGCTTGGACTTTCGCCTGCCCTTACTCGCCAGTTCGCCACGGATACCACCGCCATTAGCCAACAGGTGGCCTGGCTGTTGGGTCTGTCCGCAGTAGCTGCGCTTATCGCGCAGTTCGGGGTACTCCGTCCGCAGCGCCTGACTCCGGTGGCCCTGCTCCTGAGTGCCGGAGTGTTGATGAGTGGTGGTCTGGCTATCATGCTCTCCGAACAGCTATGGTTGTTTTACCCGGGCTGTGCAGTGCTGTCATTTGGAGCAGCTCTGGCAACACCCGCTTATCAACTTCTACTGAATGATAAGCTGGCTGATGGCGCAGGCGCGGGCTGGCTCGCTACCAGTCACACACTTGGCTATGGACTGTGCGCTTTGCTGGTGCCGCTGGTATCGAAAACAGGTGTCGCAATCGCGCTGATTATGGCGGCATTATTTGCAACTATATTATTTACCATTGTGTCTGTATTTATCTGGCATTACCGTGCTATCAAATAAAGATATGATCATCACCTTACCGGAGTAACTCAGAGGATATGAGAGAGAACCTGCGTCTGATGAAAGCATGTCAGGCAGTAACACTGGCAAAAATGCACCGCATGGTACAGGGTATGTTCGGTATAAAACCGGCCGGTGTCACTTAAGTTGCATTGAAGTCATGCTGGTTGTGAGTGCAACATCACATGGCTCTGTCCGGATGCCTGCAGACAATGAGAACAGTGCGATTACTCATTGGGAATGAGATGAACGCATCCCCAACATTAGATCTGGGGCACCGTGATAAATAAAGGGGAAAATCAGAGAGGTGTCGAGCCTCGCAGATTTCCGGCATCATAGTGCCCAATACGGGATGCATAAAACTCTCTCAGAGTGGCGTTGACACCTGAAAGAGCTGGAGCGTGAAAATCGTGAACTGCGCCGCAGTAACGATATCCTTCGCCAGGCTTCCGCTTATTTTGCGAAGGCGGAGTTCGACCGCCTCTGGAAAAAATGATGCCACTGCTGGATAAGCTGCGTGAGCAGTACGGGGTCGGACCGGTATGCAGCGAACTGCATATTGCCCCGTCAACGTATTACCATTGTCAGCAACAGCGACATCATCCGGATAAACGCAGTGCCCGTGCGCAGCACGATGTGAAGAGAGAGATACAGCGCGTATACGATGAAAATCATCAGGTGTACGGTGTGCGTAAAGTCTGGCGTCAGTTGTTACGGGAAGGAATCAGGGTGGCCAGATGTACAGTGGCGCGCCTCATGGCGGTTATGGGACTTGCCGGTGTTCTCCGGGGTAAAAAGGTCCGTACGACCATCAGCCGGAAAGCCGTTGCCGCAGGCGACCGCGTAAACCGTCAGTTCGTGGCAGAACGACCTGACCAGCTGTGGGTGGCTGATTTTACTTACGTCAGCACATGGCAGGGCTTCGTCTATGTGGCGTTCATCATTGATGTATTTGCCGGATATATCGTGGGATGGTGGGTATCATTGTCCATGGAAACGACATTCATGCTGGATGCACTGGATGTAGTGGCACAGTAAATTTGGCCACCTGATTAAAGGTGATATTCTCACCTCAACACAAAACAGGTGACTTAATGAACAAGAAAACCAAACGTACTTTCACCCCTGAATTCAGGCTGGAATGTGCACAGCTAATTGTTGATAAGGGCTACTCATATCGACAAGCCAGTGAAGCGATGAATGTCGGTTCTACCACGCTTGAGAGTTGGGTGCGCCAGCTCAGGCGAGAGCGTCAGGGGATTGCGCCCTCTGCCACACCTATTACTCCAGACCAGCAACGTATCCGCGAACTGGAAAAGCAGGTTCGCCGCCTGGAGGAACAAAATACGATATTAAAAAAGGCTACCGCGCTCTTGATGTCCGACTCGCTGAACGGTTCACGATAGTTGCCAGACTGAGTGACAGCCACTCAGTTGTCAGCCTCTGTTCTGCTCTGGAAATACACCGCAGCAGTTACCGGTACTGGCGAAAACGACGCGATACGGTTAATCCGGCGCGAGTCAGGTTGTGCAGCGAAATACGCCGGGCGTGGAACCAAAGTAGGGGCTCTGCGGGGGCGCGCACGCTGGCTGAAATGCTGACCCAAAACGGCGTCCCGATGAGCCGTTACCGTGCCGGGCGTCTGATGAAATATCTGAACCTGAGCAGTTGTCAGCCCGGAAAACATCAGTACAAAAATGCTCGTCAGGAACATACCTGTCTGCCGAATCTGCTTGAGCGCCAGTTCGCTGTGCCCGAGCCAGATAGGGTATGGTGCGGAGATATTACGTATATCTGGGCAGGAAATCGCTGGTGCTATCTGGCGGTCGTCATGGATCTTTTTGCCCGCAGGGTTATCGGCTGGAGCCTGTCAGCGAATGCCGATACTGCCCTGATAAGCAGTGCCCTGCGGATGGCGTATGAGGTGCGTGGTCAGCCGCGGGACGTCATGTTCCATAGCGACCAGGGAAGTCAATATACAGGACTGAAATATCAACAACTTCTCTGGCGTTACAGGATAAAGCAAAGTGTCAGCCGACGGGGAAACTGCTGGGATAACAGTCCTATGGAACGCTTCTTCCGCAGTCTGAAAACAGAATGGGTGCCGACGGATGGTTACGTAGGCAAGGACGAGGCCCGGCAACAAATTAGCGGTTATATCCTGAATTATTACAATAGCGTCAGGCCTCACCATTACAACGGTGGGTTGACGCCGGAAGAATCAGAGAACAGATACCGTTTTTACTGTAAAACCGTGGCCAATATTACTTGACCACTACAGTCCTGCCTCTTCTGTGCCACGACAAATTCACCTTGCAGGGGTCTGACAGAAACGTCAGACCTGAAATTACAGAAAGCCACTTTTCAGCATATCGGCGAGGTTGATTATCCCGGTCACCTTCCGGTTTCTGTTCAGAACGGGTAGAACCGAGACCGGAGAAGGGCTGTTTTGCTCCATCTTCCTGATAGCCACTTCTACCAGTTCATCTTCATAAATCCAGACCGGTGATGACGTCATGACTTCAGTCACCGGGTTATTAAGGAACAGGTTGTTGTACATCACGTACCGCCTGATATCACCATCGGTAACAATGCCAGTGAGCTCACAGCGAGCATCCATCACTGAAGCAGCACCGGTCTTACATGACGTCATGGCGAACAGTGTATCCAGAATTGATGTTGATTGATCCACTGCACAACAGTTATCTCCGGATTTCATAATATCCCGGACCGTCGTCAGGAGCCGTTTACCTAATGCTCCGCCGGGATGGTAAAACGCAAAATCCTCCTTTTTGAACTTTCGGATATTCATCAGAATAACTGCCATCGCATCTCCCAGAGAAAGTGACAGGGTAGTGCTGTTTGTAGGTGCCAGATTTAAGGGACAACTTTCCTGTTTAACAGCCGCACTGAGAAACACATCGCTGTGTTTTGCAAGGGTGGAGTTTTCATTACCACAGAGTGAAATAATCGGGAGACCAATCCTTTTCAGCACAGGCAGCAACGCCAGTATTTCCGGTGTTTCCCCGCTGTTGGACAACGCCAGAATGACGTCAGATGATGTCACCATCCCCAGGTCCCCATGTGCTGCTTCTGCCGGATGGAGATAAAACGAGGGGGTACCTGTACTGGCCAGAGTGGCAGATATTTTATGCGCAATATACCCGGGCTTTCCCATACCCGTCACAATCACACGTCCTCTGGTATCAACCAGTAAACGAATGGCTCTTGCAAAGGATTCTCCGATCGTCGGAATGGCCTCCAGGAGGCTCTGTGCTTCGCTGGCCAGTATATTCCTGGCCTGTGTGATAATGCCTGCAGAGGCATCGTGTTGTACTGATGGCATAATACCCTCTCTGAGTGAGCAAACTGCTTTTGTGAATCTGAATGTTAAAGTGTGATTGCAATGTGAATATGTGAATCTGTTCACATTTAATTATTAAAACTTAATTTAGCCTTACGTCATGGTGAGGCTGACCTGAAGAGAGTGGCAATTAATGGCAAGGTACAGCAAAAACGACAGAGTGAACCGTATCATTGAGATGGTCAGCAAAGATGACAATGTCACCATCAGTTATCTTGCAGATTACTTTTCGGTGTCACACATGACTATCCGCAGGGATGTGGAGGAACTTCAAAATAATGGTGTGGTGAAGGTTATGTTTGGCGGACAAATCGTTAAAAACTTCATTGAAAACAGCCCGGAATACAGTAATAAATCCCGAGAGAACACGGATTATAAAAAAGCGGTGGTGCTCAAGGCATACAAATTATTACGACCCCAACAGACTGTATTCATGGATGGTGGTACCACGGTAAAACAATTGTCCGGCCTGATTGATATGCCACTGACCGTGCTGACAAACGATATCAGTACAGCCGGTCTGCTCAATGAAAACGAACTTATCCGGGTAATTCTCTGCCCGGGGGAAATTGCGAGGGAAAGTTTATCGGCCTACAGCAGTGAAACACTACGCTTTCTCTCTGAACATTATTTCGATATCGCCTTCATTGGTGCTGATGGTTTCAGCAAAGAAAACGGTGCCATGACGACAAGCCAGGTGAAGGCAGACTGTAAATGGATGGCGGCAAACCGGGCCATTCAGTCTGTATTACTGGTCGACCACAGTAAGAAAAATGTTTTCTGCAAATATAAAATAGCCGATCTTGAATTCTTTAGTGAAGTTATAACCGATGATGACTGAGCAATATCACCCTGTCCCCAGGAGTATAAAAAATGAAAGTAGCCATTATTGCTGATGATTTAACAGGAGCAAATGCCACCGCAGCATTATTAAGTACCCAGGGATTTACGACATTAACCTGCCTCGATAATCCTGAATATGCCGAAGATTATGATGTCGTGTCTTTTTCCACAGACTCCAGGTCGGTCTCATACCAGGAAGCTTATGCGCGGGTATCCCGGTATCTTGAGATTATTAACCCAGAAATCACGACAATCAGTAAACGTATCGATTCCACTCTGCGGGGGAATCTGGGGGCAGAAGTGGATGCGGTTATTGACCGTTTTCCGCAACTGATGGCGATTGTCGTCCCCGTCTATCCTTCCAGCGGCCGGATTTGCGTTGGCGGCTCCCTCCTGGTGGACGGTATTCCATTGCAGAATACAGCAATGCGGAATGATCCAAAAAACCCGATGACAGAATCGTCTGTTATGGAGCTGTTTCGCAAACAGACCAATAAAAATCTGGGATATATATCGCTCAGCTCAGTTCTGGCGGGAGTAAACACCCTGGTACGTGAACTGAAAACCCTTTACCACAAAAATGTCAGAATTGTGGTGATAGATGCCACGACAGATGAGGATATTCATCAAATTGCTACGGCCATTCTGAAAACAAAAGTCCCGTTCTTTTGCGTGGACCCGGGAGTCTTCACTGCACAGCTGGCGTATCTTCGCTATTCAAGTGGTAGAAAGAGAACGAATAAAATCTTTGTTACTATAGGCAGCGTTTCTGAACTGACTCAGCGGCAAATCAGGAAACTCCGCTATGAACGGCAGGTCTGTATCGAAACCTTACCTGCAGAGACGCTGATTGATTATGCGTTTCACCCGGAGACTGCATCTGAACTGGTTGCGCATCTGACCAGTAAAACAGATCAATATGATGTGGTGGGTATTGATACTGTAGAGCTTCCTGAACATATCTGTTGTCTGAAAACGCTTTCCGCTAAATATTCCATTGATGAAAATGAAGTAACCTGCCTGATAAATAAAGGCCTTGCTGAAATAACAGCCCAGGTACTGGAAAAGGAAAGTTCTCCTTTCAGCGCCCTGTACAGCAGCGGTGGTGATGTTGTGGTCGCTATTACCAAAAGACTTCAGGGTAATGGTGTTATTTTAAAAGATGAAGTTGAGCCATTAACTGTTTATGGAAACCTCACCGGAGGTTCCTGTTGTGAAATACCGATAATCACGAAAGGTGGATTTGTCGGTGATGATAATACTCTCGTACATTGTATCGATTATCTTTCAGCAAAAGTTTCAACGCAGAGAAAAGAAACAGCAGTAATGTAATTACAACCAGAAGGATTTATTAATGAAACCGTTGATCGCTATTCCAATGGGGGATGCGGCTGGCATCGGCCCGGAAATTACCGTTAAAACTATTGCATCTGAAGAGGCATTCAAATATGCCAGAATGATTGTGGTTGGAAATAAACGCGTGCTGGAAACTGCGTGTAAATTTTCTGATATTAATCTGAAGATAAACCCGATACCGAGCATCAGAGATTTCAATGATCAACCCGGCGTTATGAACCTGATTGAACGGGGTGATATTGATTTCAGTACATTCCGACAGGGTGAAATTCAGGGCCAGTGCGGGAAAGCTGCGTATGACTGCATTGAAGAAGTCGTCAGAATGGCAATGTCAGGGGATGTGGATGCCGTGGCCACAACGCCTATAAATAAAGAATCGCTGAAAGCGGGTCATGTTAATTTCATTGGCCACACGGAAATCTTCGGGCAACTGACTGACACCCCAGATCCCCTGACGATGTTCCAGGTTCGCGATCTTCGTGTCTTCTTTCTGACACGCCATATGTCGCTGGTCAATGCCATTCGGAGCCTGACTCCAGAAAAGGTCTGTGATTACGCCATCCGGTGTACCCACGCATTAGAGAAGCTGGGGCTGAAAGAGCCCCGTATGACCATTGCCGCGATTAACCCACACGGTGGCGAACACGGGCTGTTTGGCACAGAGGATGATGATATTCTGCTGCCCGGTATTGAAATGGCGAAGGCCCGCGGGATTTCAATTACAGGTCCAAAACCGGCTGACAGCGTATTTCACTTCGCGCTTCAGGGAAAATACGATGCTGTTTTGTCCCCCTACCATGATCAGGGACATATCGCGACCAAGATGGTGGATTTTCATCGCACGATATCTATCACCAATGGTATGCCCATCCTGCGTACGTCCGTCGACCACGGTACTGCCAATGACATTGCAGGAAAAGGGATCGCAGACCCTGTCAGTATGATTGAAGCTGTCCGGCTGGCAGCGCTATATGCACCCTGCTTCAGCAAACAGTAATCGGTAACATAACTCCCGCTTATTAAGCGGGAGTGCCTATGACTGCATCATTAAATACAGAACTGACTGTATTTAAGAAGGATAAAATTATTATGTCTGAAAATATAAAAGTAACGGGCAGATATTCATTAAGCCCTAGGTTAAAAGGCATTGTAATACTGATTATAGGTCTGGTTATTTTCTATATAGGAAGCCACGGTAGCAGTGAACTGGAAAGTTCGCATGTTATTGGTGGTCTGCTTGTTGCCATTGCAGCCCTGTTGTTTATGATACTGAAAACCCGGATATCCACCTTTCCCGCTCTGATTATCGCCGCCATCATTACGGGTTCATTAGGAGGGATGAAGAGTGACCTGATGATTCAGTCTATTACGAAAGGATTTGGCGGAACACTGGGTAATATCGGCATCGTTATCGGGTTTGGTGTGATGATGGGGGCTTTGCTTCAGCTCAGCGGCGCGTCCAGAAAAATGGCTCAGACCTTTATCCGGGTGCTGGGTAAAGAGCGTGAAGAACTCGCACTTGTCCTGATTGGTCTTATTGTTTCAATGGCCGTATTCTGCGACTCAGCATTTGTTGTTCTGACACCGCTTGTTAAGTCGCTTTCACGTACCAGTGGAAAGTCAATTGTCGGCCTGGGAGCAACACTGGCAGCCGGCTTGGTTATCAGCCACAGTATGATCCCTCCGGCGGTGGGGCCTTTCGGTGTAGCCTCTCAGTTTGATATGCCGATAGGGACATTCATGCTCTGGAGCATGCTGGTTGCCATTCCGGTCACGCTGTGCGGATTTATCTATACCACATGGCTGGGAAAACGCATTTTTATTGTGCCAACGGAAGATGGCGAAGGCTTTACCCGTGAATGGCAGGCTGTTCCCGTGCTAAACCCACAGGAAGATGAGCAACTTCCTGGCACACTGATTTCCTTCGCGCCTTTGTTTGTGCCGATTATTTTGATCCTGCTGGCGACATTCTTCCGGGAAAGCGGCATTGCAGATACATGGGCTGGTCACTGGCAGGGGACGGTATCAAGAATGTTCATCACCATCGGGCACCCGGTCGTGGCTGTGGGATGTGGACTTCTGATTGCGGTTATTGGCCTCGGAAGTCATTACGCGCGAGAAGAAGTGACCCACAGTATGGACAATGCTATCCGATCGGCTGGTATCATTTTACTGCTGATTGGAGGAGGTGGTGCTCTGGGGATGGTTCTGAGGGATTCCGGTGCCGCCAATATGATTGCAGGTTATATCGTTAAAATTGGCGTTCCCGGTGTACTGTTGCCTTTACTCCTGTCCACGCTTATCCGCCTTATCCAGGGGTCCGGTGCCGTGGCGATGATTACCGCGGCCAGCATCACCGCGCCGATGATCGGTACACTGGGTGTTGATCCAATCATTGCCGGTCTTGGCTGTACGATTGGTTCTTTCATGTTCTCCTATTTTAACGATGCCTACTTCTGGGTTGTAAACCGTTCTCTGGGGGTTACCGAAGTACAGGAACAGATCCGGGTCTGGAGCATAACCTCAACCATATTATGGGCGTCAGGTACAGTCACGCTGCTGATTATAAATGCAGTATTTTTCTGATAAATAACAGATGCTTATGGTTAATTACTTCATATCTCACGCGGAAAATATTCCTGTCGTGATACTGAAATAAAGCAAGAAGCGCAGAACATAACAGACACTTTCCGGGGTGTCTGTTGTTCTTTATCGGGTGCACCGTAAAGCCTCGTCCTTCAGGCCCTGGTGGATGTCAAAGCCCCGGACAGGTCTTTTCATCAGATCATGAAGTAAGCGTAAACTGACCGCCGTATGTAGCCATTAAGCCAGTATTGGTAACTTAGGTGCCCACCTTTTCAACTGAAGTGCGCCCCAATAGTTAGACACCTGTTATGGAACAGAAAGCATTATCCGCAGAACCCCGCAGATCATTTTCAAATGAGTTTAAACTTCAAATGGTTAAACTGGCTTTACAACCAGGAGCCTCTGTTGCCCGTATTGCCCGGGAACACGATATCAATGATAACCTGCTGTTCAAATGGCTCAGGCTCTGGCAGAATGAAGGGCGTATATCGCGGCGTCTTCCGGTAACAACCTCTTCTGACACTGGCGTTGAATTATTACCTGTGGAGATAACGCCGGATGAACCGAAAGAACCGGTGGCTGCTCTTACTCCGTCTTTATCTACTCAGACCACAGTCAGTGCCAGCTCCTGTAAGGTTGAGTTCCGTCACGGTAACATGACGCTGGAAAATCCTTCACCAGAGCTGCTCACAGTGTTGATCCGTGAACTGACCGGGAGGGGACGATGATCTCACTGAACCGCCCCGGTTTTCCTGGAGAGTGTTTTATCTGTGAACTCAGGCTGCCAGCTCATCATTTCCGATGGAAGCATAATACGCTTTTTCTGCTTCTGCCGGAGGAGTATGCCTCAGCCTTCCCAGCAATCGTCGATTGTTATACCAGTCCACCCACGTGAGTGTGGCCAGTTCCAC
>OBRJ01000538.1_pt1 | contig 17540 bp, 20 predicted proteins | sample 1494831 | NCBI WGS metagenome assembly OBRJ01 (sample SAMEA3360658, study PRJEB22359) | human gut metagenome | biome: ENVO:urban biome; feature: ENVO:human-associated habitat; material: ENVO:feces | place: Bangladesh | collected 2011
CATCTAGAATGCCCTCCACAGTAACCTGAATGGAGGTAATGGGAGTTTTAATATCGTGAGAGAGCTGCGCAATCATCATTCCCTTTTCTTGCTCGCTCTCATCAAGTGATTGAAAGGTGGCTTGCAAATTGTGGGACATGTCATTAAAAGCCTGGCCCAGCTCTTGAAATTCTAATGGGCCTTTGGTTTCGATTTCTGTGCTGAAATCCTTGCTTGCTATATCCTGAGCTTGTTTTTTCAAATGTTTCAGAGAAGAGAACACTGGCGACAAAAGAAAGATGCTCACTGCAGCGCCAATGAAACTAGCAATCAAGGTCATTCCAACTAGAAAGTAAACTTCACTTTTCTCAATCAACATTCGTTGGACTGCCCAAAAAACGACCAAAATCGTTAGTAGAGTCGACACTAGATACCCCACTAAAATATAGTTTCTTAATTTCATTTTCTACCTCTTGGTCTTTCCATCTTATAGCCCAAACCCCAGACAGTTTTGATAGCAGGAGCATTTGAATTTGTATACTTGGTCAACTCTTGCCTCAAAGCATGGATATGAACATTGAGTGTATTGGTATCATCCACATAGTCCTCTTGCCATACCTTCTCGTAAAGTTCCGTCTTTGAAAAGACTCTCTCGGGATTGCTGGCTAATATCCATAGAAGTTCAAAGGATTTTACTGTCAATTCCAAAGGTTGCTCCCCAATGGTTGATTACCAAGTCACCAAACTCGATCTGTTCTGTCTCTCCTCCACGGCTAAGGCGACGCAAGATATTATTCACTCTTAAAACCAATTCGCGTGGGCTAAAGGGTTTGACTATAAAATCATCTGCCCCCAAACTTAATCCATAAATCTTATCCTGTTCGCTTGTCTTAGCAGTTGTAAAGAGGAAGGGTTGATCCGGAGCGATATACTGAACTTCACTGATAAAATCATAGCCATCCATATTGGGCATCATGATATCTGTGATAATAAGGTCAATAGATTTTTTTCTGAAAAGTTCTAATCCCTCCTTACCATCATGGGCGACCAAAACATCGTAACCTGCTTGTAAAAGATAGCGGTTTTGAATATCTAAAATATCTATCTCATCATCAACCAGCAAAATTGTCTTTTTCATCTGACACTCCTTCGATAAAAACAGTGTTATACTTGCTTTAGTATAACACTATTTTCCCTAATGTTTAAGTGATTTGAATCTTAATCTTCCCGTTTGGTTGTCAAACCCAAAAGTCCAACAAGACCTGCCAAGGCTAGACCAAAGATACCAAGGCCAGCTGTAGCCGTTTTAGCTTCCCCAGTATTTGGTAACATCGCTTTATCATCTTTTTTCATCATATTAGCCATTGGGCTAGAAGCTGGTTGATCGACCTTCATATCTGACATATGGTGATTTGTACCCATCATACCCTCAGTCGTACCTGTAGAGCCTGTTTCAGAAGGCTTCGTATTCATCTGACCTTGTTGAGATGGTATTGTCGCCATTTCTTTTCCACGAAGCTGAATCGTTACTTGACGAGTAGCAATCAGATTGGTCAAATCAGGTTTGCCATCTTTAGATCCATAGACTTTAATAGTAGCTAGATATGTATGGGTTCCGTTAGCTCGAAGTTGATCCAGCAAGGCCTGACCATCTTTGCCAACCGTATTGCCATTCAAATCCACTTCGTAGAAATATTGACCTTTAGCCAAGCCTTCAAGTGGCAATAGGGCAGGATTTTTAGCTGTTCCATTGTCTGACCATGGAGCTTTGTCTGAGGCTTTTAACAAGAGGCGAGTCAACATACCATCTCCACCAAAAGCTTCGTACGGAATAACTTGGTTGACACCAGCCAAGAAAGGTCCAGGAACCTTAGCCTTATCAAGGTAGCTAGCTGGAACATCAATTATGTCTTTGACATTGTTAACAACAGAGTCTTTAACCTGATTTGGTGTGGTCAAGCCATTCAAATTAACAGTCAAATCTTTAGTCGCTACGAGGTTAGTTAAGTCAGGCTTGCCGTCTTTTGCACCGTACACCTTGATAGTAGCTTTATAACTTTGAGTGCCGTTTTGTTTCAAGAGGTCAAGAAGCTCTTTATCTGATTTTCCTTGGGTGCCTGCTAAATCCACTTCGTAGAAGTAAAGGCCTTTGCCCAATTTCTCTACTGGTGGGAGAGCGGGATTTTTAGCTGAACCATTGTCTGACCATGGAGCCTTGTCGGATGCTTTCAAGATAAGGCGTGTTAACATACCGTCACCGGCAAAGAACTCGTATGGAATGACTTGATTGACACCAGCTGTAAATGGTCCTGGGAAATTGGCTTTGTCAAGGTAACTAGCTGGGACATCTACTGTATCTTTTGTATTGTCAGCCACACCTTTTTGCACTTCAGCTGGGGTGGTCAAACTATTCAAGTTGACATCCAAATTTTTAGTCGCTACCAGATTAGTTAAGTCAGGTTTGCCGTCTTTTGCACCGTACACCTTGATAGTAGCTTTATAGCTTTGAGTACCATTTTGTTTCAAGAGATCAAGCAACTCTTTGTCAGATTTGCCTTGGGTTCCGGCCAAGTCTACTTCGTAGAAGTAAAGGCCTTTGCCCAATTTCTCTACCGGTGGGAGAGCGGGATTTTTAGCTGTTCCGTTGTCTGACCATGGAGCCTTGTCGGATGCTTTCAAGATAAGACGAGTCAACATGCCGTCACCAGCGAAGAATTCGTATGGAATGACTTGGTTGACACCAGCTGTAAATGGTCCTGGGAAATTGGCTTTGTCAAGGTAGCTAGCCGGAACATCTACTGTATCTTTGGTGTTGTCAGCCACGCCTTTTTGCACTTCAGCTGGGGTGGTCGCTGGTTGCGCTTCACTGGCTTCACGGTCTTGTCCAGAAACTGTAGACGCAGGACTTTCCACAGGTTTAACTGCATCTTCTGTTTGTTTCTTAGAGTCAGGTTGTGCTTGTACTTCTTCTTTTGGCGCTACTGCAGGCTCTTTAGCAGTTGCATCCGCTTTTTCTGAAGAGCTTGTAGTATCCAAGCTTGCTTTAGGTGCTGAGTCTGCTTGTTCTGAAGGAAGAGCTACATCGACTGCTTTTTTGAGAACCTCTGCTGGTAAGTCGCTTTTTTCACTCACCGAAGCAGCGTCTGGCACGACTTGGGCAGGAGTCGGATTGACGACATCAGCGCGTGCAGAACTTGGTTGACCAACTAGGACAAAGAAGCCACTAGCCACAACAACTGAAGCAACACCGACACTGAGACGGCGAATAGACCAACGAGTATATCTCTGATTTGGATTGAATTTCATAGGATTCTCCTTAGAGTTTTCTTTTTTTGATGACTCTAGTATAATCTCCTAAAATTAAAAAGGATTAAGAAAAAGTTAAAATTTTTCTTAAATCCCTCTTATAAAATACTTATATTGACTCGTTAATTATTTGGAAAGAGAGTACCCTTCCTCTCCTACTCACTCAGTTCAGCTAGGGTGTCCAGATGTTGGTTATTAATGACGGCCATGATGTAGGCATCTGCCTGCAAGAGGTCATTGGGTCCGAATTGGACATCCAGAGGAGCATTTTCGTAGGCACGAAAGCCAAGTACGTTGAGGTTGTATCGCCCACGCAAATCCAACTGACTGAGGCTTTTATCTACCCATGATTGGGGGATTTTCATCTCGACAATCGATACATTCTTGTCCAGCTGAAAGACGTCTACACTGTTATGAAAGAGGATGGTCTGTGCCAATGAGCGCCCCATTTCAAACTCTGGTGAGATGACTGCGTCCGCGCCAATTTTTTCTAACACCTTTTTAGCTGTATGACTTTTGACCTTGGCAATAACGGTCGGCACCCCTAGACTCTTGCAGTGCATGACCGCGAGAACACTGGATTCTAGATTTTCACCCGTTGCGACAACTACGGTATCACAGGTGTCAATCCCCGCTGATAGAAGGAGTTCTTCATCCGTGATATCTCCAACTACCCCACGCGCCAGCACAGGTTCAAATTGATTAATGCGTTCCTCGTGGTCATCAATAGCAATGATATTCATGTCATGCTTGGCTAGAGCAGCCAAAACACTGCTCCCAAAAATTCCCAAGCCTAAAATTCCAATTGTCCGATCTGACATCGTTCTTCCTTTCTTATCCAATAGTGATATCTGCTTTCATATAGTGAATCGTATCTTTCTTGTCTGGCTGGTATTCCGCTACACTGACCAGTAGTGTCAAGGGACCAATACGGCCGATAAACATCAACAACATCACGATGCTGAGAGCTAACTTGCCTAGCTCCGGCGTTAAATTTGCCGTCACCCCAACTGTCGCAAGGGCTGAAATGGTCTCAAACATGAGGTAAATAAAACGCGGATTTCCCTCTGCTGTTATCCCTAGTAAGATCAAGCCCAGCAAGAAGGTCAGCAAGAAGATAATAAAGACACTGAAAGATTTTTGCACGGTTCGGGGTTCAATGGTCCTCCGAGCTACATTGGCATGGGGCAAGCCCAACAATTCGCTACGAGCAAAGACCAACAAGACAAAGAAGGTCGTAATCTTGAGCCCCCCTGCTGTCCCTCCAGGTGCCCCTCCCAGAAACATCTGCAAGATGTATATCAGTAAGGTAACTGGTCGAGCCTGGGTGTAGTCAATGGAAGCAAATCCTGCCGTTCTCATACTGACTGTCTGGAAGAAACTAACCAGCAGTTTCTCTGGAGCGCTGAGATTTCCAATCGTCCCAGGATTATTCCACTCAATTAAGAGAGTCGATACTGTTCCAAAGAGCAGAATTCCCGCCGTTAAAAAGAGAACCAGCTTGGTATGGAAACGCAGGCGGCGTTTTTTCTTCTTCCCAAACTGGGTCGCTAGGTCAAACCAGACCATAAATCCTAGACCACCAGTGATAATCAAGCCTGCAATCACTAGATTGATCAAGGGATCCGTTTGAAAGGCTACCAAACTCGTACTTCCAAAATTATCAAATCCAGCATTACAGAAAGCTGAAACAGCCAAAAAGATAGAGGTTAGAATCCCTCGCCCCCAGCCAAATTCGGGGATAAAGCGAAAACTCAAGAGAAAGGCACCAATTCCTTCCACCAAAAAAGTCGTCAGAAAGATTGAGCGGATGAAGTCCTTTAGAGACTGGGTTTCTCCATAACTGAAACTTTCTTGAATAGTCTCACGACCACGAAGGCTGAGCTTTTGCTTGCCTTGGATATAAAAGATTCCGATAAAGGTCATGAGCCCCAAACCACCAATCTGGATCAAAATCATACAGATCAACTGGCCCCAGATATTATAAGTCGAAGCCACTGGCAGAGTGAAAAGCCCTGTCACACAGACCATGGACACGGTCGTAAAGAGATGGTCAAAGTAGGTCGCTTGTGACGTTTCTGCTTGCACAAAGGGGAGACTTAAAAGGAGAGAACCCAAGAAGATTACTAGGGCAAAACTTAAAAAGATGCGACGGGCTGGCGACAAGCGTCCCAGTATCGTCTTGATTTTTTCCAAAAAAGATTTGAATAACATAACTACATTCTACCATAAAAACAGTCAGAACACTCACATGTGGTGCACAATGGCAAGACAGAGTTCGAGTGCCTTATCAAAAGCTTCTGAGCCCCAGTCACGACTGTCGTAGTTGTCCAGATCCGCTAAGGAATCTGCAGTAAAGAGCAATTCTCCCCAGACAACACCACGTAGCTGAGCCACTGCCGCAAGAGCCGAGCACTCCATTTCCACAACAGCGCAGCCTTCTTCCTTGCGATAGGCAACCTTTTCAGCCGTCTCTCGGTAAAAACCATCTGTCGTCCAGGTCATAACTTCCTCATAAGGAATGCCTCTTTGCTCCAAAACTTGCTCAATGGCAGAGACAGCCTCAATCTGCATCTCCATATAACGAGAAGGCGCTACATAATGGTAGCTGGTCCCCTCATCTCGCAGAGCGCGAACAGGGACGAGAAAGGCATTTTCCTCTATATCGGCTAGGACGCCACAGGTTCCAGTGGAAATGATTTGCTCCACACCATAGCCAATCAACCAATCCATAAACTGGGCAGCTGGGGCAGAACCCACGGGCGCCTGGGTTAGACAAATCGTCTCACCCTTGTAGTTGATGACATAGACTGGATAAGCCTTGGTGGCAGAAACGAACTCACCAACACAGTCCGCTCCTGCTTCCTGAGCGTAGCGGTCAATCTCTTCCTCCAAAAATGCATAGATGCACTTTTTTGGCAACTTTAAGTCCAATCCCTCATGTGTTGGCATAAGGACCGCCTGGGGATTGTCATCAAACTCCAAAATGGGAATCGCATGTTTCTGAATCATAGCCCACCTCCTCTAATTTTGTACTATTGTATCAAAAGCTGACGAAGTGTCAAGGAGTTGTCTTTAGCAAGCCAGAAAACTCCTCTTCCATACATTTAAGAAATCGTTGCTCTGCTGGAGAGGTCGGTTTCTGTTTTAGTAAAGTGATTGAGAACTATCACCAAAATAGCAAATTCAACAATAAAAAAGCACGAATCTGCATCAGGCAATATATACCCTTTTATATTATCTTGTGCAAGAAGCCAAACCAATAGAATCTAGCCTCCATTTTGTCTAGGCCTACTCTATTTCCACAAAGCACCCAAAATCTGTTTTTCTAATAAGTCTAGGTCCTCTTCCTTTATTTCTCCGTTGTCGCTAACGATATAAAGTTGAGCGAAGTAAGCCAACAATGGACCAACACAAATACGAACCATTTGAGGAATCGTTATCTCTGGATTTACACGTGGATCTGCTAGCAATTCCTTATGAAGCACTCGAAGTTTATCTTGAATAGCATTCCAGATAAAAATCTGTTCATTTTTTAGTTTCTTATTTGAAAAACTCTCCTGCAGAATGATTTTCATCAAAGCACGATTTTTTTTGAGATAGCTCATACGATCGTGGACGAGATAACGAACCCTCTCTTCTGTCGTTTCAAAAGCTAAGAGTTCCTCAAAAAAACTACCGAAAATGCTTGGGACTACAGGATGTAAAATAGCCGTCAGTAGATCATCCTTCGTCTTAAAATACTTAAACAAAGTTGCCTGGCTTAGTCCAGCACGCTCAGCTATGTGAAGAGTTGAGGTCCCATGGTAACTCCTAGTTGATATGAGATCCACTGCTGCCTGCATGATTTTTTTCTTTCCTTGAGGGTAATTCGCTTCTTCTAAGTAATCTTCAAACGATTCAAAAACAGTCTTATCCATCTAATCTTCACACCTTTTTAGCATTATTTATGTTGATTTCTAAACTTTACGATAACGACGCAATCCAACAATATTGAGAATTGTTAAAATGATCAAGAAAATCATTAAAACACCAAGATTTGGCAAAATATCACCAAGATTGTGTCCGTAAAGAATAATCTGGCTTATTGCATCACCAGAATAGGTTAATGGCAAAAATTTCCCCACAGTTGGAGCCCATTCTCCCATGGATGACAATGGAATAATTCCTGAGAAAAAAAGTTGGGGCATAATCACGAGAGGAATAAATTGCATCATTTGGAATTCTGATTTTGCTAGAGTAGACAAGAGAATTCCAAAAGCTAGTGCTACAAGAGCCAGTACCACATTAACTATTATAACATTTAAAATACTTCCTACAACTTCTACATCTAGTAGCCAAATTGCTGCTAAGACGACAACTGCCGTTTGAAAAATCGCAATAATACCGTAAGACAACATATAGCCATAGACGATTTCAGATCGTTTCACTGGTGTTGCTAACAAACGTTCTAGTGTTCCACTGGTGCGCTCTTTCAAAAGCGCCATACCTGAAATCAAAAAGACAAAGAAGAAAACTACAAAACCTATCAAAACCGGAATCATACTGGTAAAGAAGCTTGTATTTTCATCTCCATACTGATAAGACTCCTTGATTTCTGGTGTTTTTGCGTCCGAGTCCAATTGTGGAAGAGCTTGTTTGACACGAGATAGTAACTGATCGGTGCCTTCACTGGCGATACTTGTTCGTAACACTTGTCGTATCATAGATGTCTTGGAGGCATCTGTATTTGCGTAGTCGACCTGATACTCACCGTCTTTATAAGAAATCACAGCATCGACTTTTTCATTTGCTAGCGCTTCTTTGGCTTGATCTAAGTCTTGATAAGTCTCGACGTCCACATGATCGAGCTCATCCATTTTCGTTACCAAACCAGTTGGTAGATCCTGTGTTGCCAACTTGACATTCACGGTTGTACTAGCTGAAAACATGAGGTTCATCAACCACATGATAAAAACAGGTGCTATAAACATCAGGGCTAGAGTTCGTTTGTCACGAAGTAATTCTTTGATGACCTTTTTTGCAATCGCTATTGTTCTCATTTTACTCACCTTCTGCTTTTAAAAATACTTCTTCAATACTTGAAACTTGATAACTTTCTTTTAAGTGTTGCGGTGTATCAAAAGCAATGATTTTTCCGCCTAATAATAAGCCGACCTTATCCGTCAACTCTGCTTCATCCATAACATGGGTAGTAACTAATATCCCAACCCCATTGTCTCTAAGCGCGAATAATTCTTTCCAGATTTTCTTTCGAAGAGAAGGGTCGATTCCAACTGTCGGTTCGTCCAAAATCAAGAGTTGAGGATTTCCTAAAAGCGCGATAGCCAGTGACAAACGCCGTTTCATTCCTCCAGAATAACCAGATACCGCCTTGTTTAAGTAGTCTGTCAGATCTACTACTTGAGCTATATAAGCAATTTCCGCCTTCAGGTCTTTTTTAGAAAGCCCCTTTAGCTGACCAAAAAATTCCAGATTTTCTTGGCCTGACAAGGTCTCGTATAAAGCATCTGATTGGGCCATATAGCCAATATCTCCTAAAATATAGCGATTGGGCATAGTGTGATTTAACACTAAAGCTACGCCTCCATCAGCCTTTTCCATTCCTAACGTAGTCTTAATCATAGTTGATTTACCAGCACCAGACGGACCAATTAAGCCTATAATTTCTCCTGGCTGCAATTCAAAGCTGACATGATTCAGAACTATTTGATGGTCAAAAGATTTTACTAAATCTTGTAAATGTAGTAATGTTTTCATTTACTTCCTCCTTGGTGAGTGATTACTCACTTGCTAAATATAAACCTATTGTAGTGAGTAATCACTCACTTGTCAAGAGAAAGAGTTAAATTCTTTAAAAAAATAAAACACCAGATTCGTATCTGATGTTTATAATGCACATGTCTTATTTCTAAAAATGTTTTTGAACTTCCTCTCTATACTCCGAAATGGTCTTTCCTGCCCACTTTTTAAAGGCCTATTCTTCCTCTACTTTTCTCAGCCAATCCAACCATCGTCATTGCTATCGCAACTCTAATAACCTTAGCAATGGAAATCCATTTCACGCATTTTTATATAACCCGAACCAAGAAGTTCTCAAGTCCTGATTGGAAGTTATTTTAGCTACAATCCATCTCTCAAGCACAAAAACTCTCCCTTCTCTTTCGAGAAAGGAGATTCTTTTTATCCTTGTCCGCCAGGGGCTGGACCTTCGCCTTGAGGGCCTCCATTTGGTCCTCCGCCACCAGGCATAGAGTTGACAATTTCCGTTTGTTTTTCACCGTTGAGATAGATATCTCCACCTGTGTAGGTCGCAGTTCCATCAAAGTCAAAACCTGTTTGACCAGTCATTTTAATGCTTCCACCTGTGACTGTGATATTGCCGTTCGAGTCGATTGGATCTGTATCTCCTTGACCGACTTCTACTGTCAGGTTCCCACCGTTCATGGTGAAGAAGATTTCACTCTGTTGGGCGTTTTTATTAGCTGCGTTGACTCCATCATCTGTCGAATAGATGCTAATGTCCCCACCGTTGATAGTGATTGACTTACCTTCAAGTCCTTCTGCCGAATTCTTGACGGTGTAGGTACCACTATCGATAACCAGGTCTCCAGAAGCGTGGATGCCATCATCTCCTGCTGTGACGGTGATGTTGTTGTTGGATAGGTACATGGTTCCGACTGAAGTATCCTCGTCATTGTCCACCTTTACGCCATCTTCCTTGGCATCGATAGTCATGGTCGTACCAGTGATGTTGAGTTCATCATTGACATTAAAGGCATCGCCAACTGCTGTGATGTTATAGATTCCACCCGTGATGTGGAGAGTGTCATTGGCCTTGATACCATTGTTCTTCTTGCCATCTACATTGAGAGTTCCTTTCCCGTTAATGGTCAAATCCACCTTAGAAAAGAGAGCTGCGTCAGCCTTTTCATCGCTGTTAGAGCTTGAGTCAGAGAGACTGTTGGTAGTTCCCTCTGCTAGAGTCAAGTAGACATGACCAGCTGATGTCGCAGATATCGCTGCATTGGTATTGGTCATGGTCGCACCTTTTAGGACTAGATGAACATCTGCAGACTTATCTGCCTCGATCTTGATCTGCACTCCGTCAGACTGACCTGAAATCACATAGGTCCCAGATTTTGTGATGGTCACGGTTGATTCAGAGACTGTCACCCCATCTCCAGAGACGTTTGCTGATGAGCCAGATAACTCAATCTTAGAAGCTGTACTTTCATCATAAGAGGTATCATTGTCCTTCTCTGTAAAATAGGATGATTGGTTTGTCTTTGTTGCAGTCGTTGTTGCACTATTTGTCGTTGCATTGGTATTGGATGTAGTTGTTGACTGGGAACATGCTGCCATCAGCACCATTGCCGTTAAACTCGTTGCGAGTAGGGTCCATTTTTTTGATTTCATACTTTTTCCTCTCCTTCGTATGATATAGCTTGACAGTCTACAGAAGATTCCTGAAACAAAACTAAAACTTTTCTGAAAGTTTCCTTAAATTCAGTTTCAGTTAAGTTTCGCTTAATAAAACTTTTAGAAATGTCCTCTAGACTTGTTCCAAGCAAGTTTACCTTGTTTAATCTATGATTTATCTAAAGGAGAAATTGCTTATGAAACCCCTAGAAACAAGCTTTGAACGGATCGAAACCAAGTATATGGTTTCTAAAACAGACTTACAGGATTTAATAGAAGATTTGAAAGACTACCTCGTCGAGGACGACTATCCGACTTCGACCATTTCCAATATCTACTTTGACACAGAAGATTTTCAGCTCATCCAAGACTCCTTGCAGGATCAGCAAAAGAAGGAAAAAATCCGTATGCGGACCTATCTCGCACGGCCAAGCGCTGACAGCCCCGTCTTTCTAGAAATCAAGTCCAAAGACGAAGCCGGTATCGGTCACAAGCACCGCGTCCTATCCCAGTCAGATACCATCACCCAACTCATCACCAAGGGTTGGGGAGGAGACCTGATCAAAGATAGCTTTCTGGTAGCAGAGGTGCAAAAGCTACGCCAACGCTACAGCGAGGCTCTCAAACCGCGTATCTATATCTCTTATGACCGTTTTTCACTAAAAGAAAAAAAGAAAATACCAGGATTCCCCTACCAGAAAATTCGTGTCACTCTTGACCAAAACCTGACCTATCGAGATGAAAATGTCAGCCTATTTGTAGACAAGGAAGGCCTGCCTCTCTTAGAAGACGACCTGATCATCATGGAAATCAAAGCGCCTGGTGACAAACCGCAATGGCTACAGGATATCCTTGATAAATATGGTCTGGTAGAGCAAAGATTCTCAAAATACTCCTGCGCCTACCATAAATCACAAGGACTGGCCTATGCCCCACAACCCATCGGAGAAAGTGTAGGTAACGCTTATGTCTAACCTTTTTAACTCTATTTTCAACGACGCAACCGCCACTGCTGACCCCCTCCAACTCCTGCTCGCCCTCGTCGTCAGCCTTTTTCTAGGACTAGCACTCAGCTGGGCCTACAAGCAACGGACTCTTTACACACGGGAATTTGTCATCAGTTTGACCCTTTTACCTTGTTTAATGACGCTGGTCATCTTCCTCGTCAATGGCAGTCTCGGAACGTCGATTGCAGTGGCAGGGACCTTCAGTCTCATTCGTTTCCGTTCTGCCACGAGTGGCTCTCGAGAGCTAATCGCTATCTTTCTAGCCATGATTATCGGTCTGGCGGCAGGGACAGGCTACCTTCTCTTAGCAGTTCTCTTCACGGTCTTTATCCTAGGCATTTGGCTCCTTTTGGAAAAACAACAGAGCAAGAGCAATCACCAACGTCGTAGACTCTTAACCATCACACTTCCCAATAAAGAAGACCGCCTGGATACTATCCAGGTCGCGCTGGATCAATTTTGTACCGAGTCTGACCTTATTTCAGTAGATACCAGCAATGCTGGTGAATCCTTGCAAACCGTCTACGAAGTCGATCTCCATCCTCAAGTAGACGACTTCCAACTGACAAGCTACCTGACAAGCAAGATTTCTCAGTGCGATGTTTCCTTGACCAAGAAAGCCAAAAAGAAGAAAAATCTATAAGACTAAAGCTCATAAAAAGAACAGCCCAAGCTGTTCTTTTTAGTTTTCTTTTACTGGTATTTCCTTGATAACACGCGCAGGATTGCCAGCTAGGACAACATTGTCTCCAAAGGACTTGGTAATCACGGCCCCTGCTCCAGCGACGACGTTATTGCCCAGTGTCACTCCAGGAAGGACAATGACGCCACCACCAGCCCAGAAATTGTCTCCGATGGTGATGGGCTTGCCGTATTCGACCCCTGAATTGCGTTCATCCGGATCCAGTGGATGGAGTGGGGTTAAAAACTGACAGTTGGGACCAATCATGGCGTTGTTCCCGATGCGAATCGGACAAACATCCAGCATAGTCAAGTTCCAATTAGAATAAAAATTTTCTCCTAGATGGATATTGACACCGTAGTCCACCACCAAGCGTGGATTGACATAGAGATTTTGCCCAGTGGAACCAAACCAAGTCTTGATGATTTCGGATCCCTTCAAGGGATCTTCTTCCTTGTTAAAGGCAGCCTGTTTTTGGCGAGAAGCCTGCGCCAAGGTCCGTAATTCAGGATCCGACGGACGGTAAGGCTCCCCTGCTATCATTTTCTGGTATTCTCTGGTCATAGTATCACCTCATACTTACTTTGGACTCATCATATCAAAAAGCCTTTGAAAGGTCAAGAATAGCCTGCTTTCTAGACTCTCGAAATCAATCCCCTTCAAGTTAAAACAACTTGCTTGACAAAAGATTAACTTCATGGTTTAATATACCCCATAAGGGTATGTCGGAGGTGCCTATGTTTCACTTATTATTTACAAAAATTGACAGTATTTCGACCAGCGAGTTAGAAGCTAAACTCAGAGAACCGATTCAGCTACTAGATGTTCGGATGCCTATGGAATTCCGTAGAGGTCATATCAAAAATGCAAAAAATGTTCCTTTAACGGAAATCGGTTCTTACACACCTGCGACAAAAGAAACACTTTATGTCATTTGTCACTCTGGTGTACGAAGCAAACTAGCTGCGAAAAAGCTAAAGAAAAAAGGCTACGATGTCATCAATGTCCGAGGCGGTATGAGCGCTTGGACAGGCAAGGTCATCTAGAAGCATAAAATAATTGGCTACACAGCCTTGAACCTTATCGAAGTTCTGAGCGATAATATCCAATGGTGTCAGCTCAAAGACGATCTGACTAAGGGCAAAAAATCCCTAGATGTACGGATAAGTGGCGAATTTCAGGGGGGCGACCCAAGGTCGATACCATTCATATCCCCCTAAACAAACTATGGGAGAACTTGGATGAACCAGACGCCTACATCAGCGTTTTGCGTAGCTAGATCACAGAGCGTAGCCTCGAGCGGCAGGATTTACCGTCCAAAACCCTGATAGCGCTTATTCACAATATAAAATGTCTAATCCAGAAGGAGTCAAATATGGAAACGAGTATCAGCATGGCTGATTTTTATGAAAAATACCTAAATGAAAATCTAAACCTTATCGATGTACGTGAAGTGCACGAATTCCAAGCAGGACATGCACCAGGTGCTAAAAATCTGCCTTTAAGTACCTTGGAGCAAGGTTACAAAGAACTCAAACCTGACCAGGAATATCATGTCATCTGTCAAGGTGGAGTCCGTTCCGCATCTGCTTGTGAATTTCTAAGCGCCCAAGGCCTCACCGTTATCAATGTAGAAGGTGGTATGAATGCTTGGCCCGGTCAAGTAGAATAAGCAAAAAACCGATTAAGGAACTTAATCGGTTTTTTCATTTCTGCAACCCACTGATATAGGGCTCGTAGCCCGTCGCTTCTAAAAAAGGAAGCACATTGACGGTATCTAAAAAGAGGTTGCTCATTGGTATTGGGGGAATTCATCCGTTTGGCCGACATGATTTTTTATCGAAATAGACTTAAATGCCTTTGTCTGCATTGTTTATCAATAGCAAATTAGTTTACTTCCGTTTAATCAGGTATCGGATGGCCTTTTCTAGGCGTTCCTTTTGAGCCTCGGGGTCGTCTAGTGGTTGGTTGATACAGCCTGTGAGATTTTCAGTAATGATCATCTCAATCACGCGCTCAACGCTAGATTTCACTGCTGTCAACTGCGTAACAATATCTGCGCAGTCACGATCTTCTTCAATCATCTTTTGAATCCCACGCAACTGGCCCTCTGAACGTTTCAGGCGTGTGATATACTTTGAGTTTGTCATTGATTTATCCTTGGTCACTTTTTCTTCATTATATCTCGAATAAGGGGCTTTGTCAAAATTCACTTCCTGTCTGTATTTGTGGGAGGCAACCTTTTCTCTGTATCGGAAAGAAAAGATAGGTGAGCATGAAAATGGAAAAGAAACTCTGTCCTCCTTGAAGCAAGATGGGAAGTCAAGTTTCCTATTAACCAACTGACTTTTATGCCTTATATCTTGGACAAAAAGGCTAGGATCACTATCCCATAGACTAGAACTAGAGCCAGCCCAAATCCGATACCAAACCACTTGTAAAACTTGTCCATTCCACTGTAACGTTCGACATAGGCCCTGGCCGGCTTGTCTGGATCATACCAGACCGTCAGCTCCGAATGAAGGGGGAAATGGGTCTGCATCAAGCGTTTGAAGGAAACAAAGGAGTTACTGTAGCGAGTGATCGAAGGCGCTAGCATATCTTCTCTTGTATAGTCCTTTAAAAATTTAGTAGTCCCCCACGGAATTGTGACCGTTTTGAACATAAAATACTGCAAGGTTTTCTTATAAGCAATCCCATCCACCGTGTATTCGACGATAGGTGGATACCCCTCACGAAAACGGCTATAGCCGATAACCGTTCCAGGAACGGATGACTTGGCAAGGCGGACCAACTTCTGATCTCGAAGATAGAGATAGAGAAAGGTCCCACATACAAATACAAAAGATAGGAAGATGACGATTGTCCCAACTATCAAACCAATCACTTCTTTATTCATATGAACTCCTCCTGTTATTTTATACAGTAAAATCTCAAAACTAACTCATCCAGAAAGGACATTGATGTCCTCGAGTCTACTCTTCGGATTTTTCTTTTGACTGTTTTTCTCTCAAATCTTTCACCGATTTTGATATGATATCTCTCACCTGTTCGTCAGTAAGTCCTGGAATCTGGTAATAAGGATTATTGGATTCGCTTTTTGACGGCTTTGTTCCTGAACTTTCGGTTTTAGAACTTTGTTCAGTCGAAGACGAGGATTTCGACTCTGAGGAACTGGATTCTTTGGTCTTAGAGGAACTGGACGACTCAGACTCAGAAGGCTTGGACGTTTCAGGCGTGTTAGAATCAAGCTTAGGCGGCTTGTTTACTTGGTCGTTCGGCTGTTTCACAGGTTTATAGAATAGCCCAAAAGACAACAGCAAGGCTATCAAGATCCCAATACCAGCCAAGGTTCTTTTATTGGCTTCAGCCGAGGGAACCTTTACTCCCTTTGTACTGAGTATTTTCCATTCTGGATGCTCTTTTTCTATGGCTTTTTTCTGTCTCCTAAGAGGACCAAGTAGAAAATGATTAAAAGGCACAATCGTTACCATAGCCACCGTTACAAGCGGGACATAATTGGAATGACTTGATACCAGTAGAACATCGAGTATAGCGAGAAGAATGAAGAGTAAAAGCCCCACAAACTTACGAACTTGATGCTCTTTTTTGATCTGCAAATATCTCTCTTGTGACATTATCATTCCCTCTTTTCTTTATTCTTTTGTGAGCTTTATTAAAAATTCGACTTACTCCTTCAACACCCCTACTTTTATATCTGTATAGAATTTCTCATCAATTGATGTGGTAAAAAAGAAGGGAGGGGTCAACTCTTTATAGTCTCGAAAATGAATATAGCCAGCTAAGAAGTCGATTCCTTCTCGTACTAACTCATCATCTGGTTCTAAAATTCTAGTTGAAACAGTATTTAAAACTTGAAACAGACTGTGATACAAAAACTCTTTCGGCAAAGTATCTTCAATATACTCTTCTTCTACTGGAATAAACAGTTCCATCAACACATCTTGATTTTCTTCTAACTTGGAATTAATCGTATAAAAGAAAGGTCCTCGAAGCGTATAACCTGCTTCTCTTACTTCATCTAGAAAAGCGTTATAAGTGTCTGGCATCTCTTCTGGAGATACTGTATAATACCTTGAGATAACATTTCTATATTGTATATCTTGGTATTCTCCCACGTTTTTAAATAGCATCTGAAATCTCCTTAATTGGGATATTAATTTCAACAAAGTGTTGCCCAAATATTGGCAATATCGCTAGAAAAACGGTATCTCCTTGCATTTCCAACCCCTCATCTTGAATATATTGCTTCATTTCTTCAATTTTTGGAAGGAAATGTTCATCAAATGGAGTTACCTCAGAGACACACTGCTTAATTGTAAAATGTTCTAGATATTGAAATTCATCATTTCCTTCAATTGGGATGTTTGTCGGAATATAGACCTTAAACAAGGCTTCTCCTGGCTTTCCAAAAGTGCTCAAACATGTTTCAATCGTTGTCGGACCATTTTTATAGACCCCTGTTTCAAATAATAATTTTTCACAACCTTCAATCAAATCTAGAAAAGAATCCATGGGAACTTTTTTCTCTGTATAAGCAATATCGCTGATATCTATTCTAATTAATTTCATTTTATTTCTCCTCTATAAATAAAGTTATTCGTGCTTTTCTTTTTCCAACCGGTGAATACTCGTGCATACTCAAACCAATAGAAGGGAATGCATCCAATACTTACTGCCACAAGACTAGTAACAATATATACCGCCGGCAACGTAAATAAACGTGCTATAACTACGACAATTGCTGCTGAACAAGTAACAATAACAGAAGGGATATGTAACATTGTCTTCCTGAACTCTCCAGATGGCAAAGTCTTAGCTTTAGGGACAATTAACAACTGGTAAATAAAGGTGAGTAGCTGAAAAATAAGGCTTAGGCTAATCAATACTAAGAAGACAGACCAGTAGTCATCTCCTAAAAATATAGAACTCCAGAAAAGAAATTCAACGTGAAAAATTAGCACAGACGTAGCCGGAAATATTTGCAATAATTTTGATTTGGAAAACTTTTGAAATAGCAAGAACATGAATAACAAAGCCAATAGATGATAAATGGCAATGTGAAAGATATTCATACTTACATCATGTATTTTACCTTCTATAAAAATAGACACTATAAATAT
>OBRJ01000546.1_pt1 | contig 16929 bp, 6 predicted proteins | sample 1494831 | NCBI WGS metagenome assembly OBRJ01 (sample SAMEA3360658, study PRJEB22359) | human gut metagenome | biome: ENVO:urban biome; feature: ENVO:human-associated habitat; material: ENVO:feces | place: Bangladesh | collected 2011
TCTAGTGCCACGTACAAGCAGTCTGTGCGTGTTAACTGCATAAGGAGTGCATGTGACCAGTGTTACATAATCCTTGCCCTTTTCAATCTGTAAAGAATCTGTATCTGATGGCAATACTGTCAGAATCTGATCCACCTGATAGGCAAAGGTATGATGAAGAACTTTAATATAAAATACATCTCCAACCTCCATCTTGTTCAGGTCGGTGAATATCTTGGCATTTGCAAGTCCACGGTGTCCGGATAATACCGCATGACAGCTCTCACCGCCTACCGGAAGCGAGGTGTTTTTCAGATGTCCTACACCTGACTGCAGTACTTTTTCGGATGTTCCATGATAAACCGGAAGAACAACATCAAGCTTTGGAATATCAATATATCCCATCATTCCAGTATCATCAATTTTCAAAAGTTTGTTATACTCATCATCTTCTGTCTGGTTTTCATTACTTTCTGAAAATGGATCTGCTATGGAACCAATTCCAATCAGGCTTTCATTGTATTCCTGCGCCTGCTCGATCATTGCATTTTCCTGTTCTTCCGACAGATGAGAAACTTCCTGTTCATAATCTGTAGCAATCGTTGTGCTGTTCATCTGATTGATGTAATTGCTCACTATCGGATACAGGATTAAAGAAAATGCCGCCAGATATCCGATTCCTCTTAGTATTTTTACTACTTTCTTCATAATACCTTTCACCTTTTCGTCTGTTTCTTCTGAAATACCCAGTCCACACTGGACATTTCAGAAAAAGCAGACATCCTCCCGGTACGATACCGGGAAGATGAACTGTCTTTTTATCCATTCTTAAGTTTCAGAATGTCTTAGTTTTTGGCTTTCTTTTTGCCAAAAGCTTTGCTTGCTGTTAATGCACCGAAAAGAACGATACCAGCCAGTGTTACCATAAGTGCTCCCTTGCTACCAGTAGATGGAAGCTGTGCGCCTGTTTTGTTTTCTACAGGTACTTCCGGAGAGTTATCTTTGCTTGTGATTGCATTACCTGGTGTTTTAGTTCCATTGTATGTGTAATCAACTGAATAGCTTGTCAGTTTTCCAGTTGTTTCATCATAGTTTGCTTTAATCTCAACCTTAATGTCGCTGAGAAGTTTATTGTATCCTTCTGGAGCTTTTGTCTCTCTTAAGTAGTAAGTTCCGGCAACAAGACCTTTTACAAGAACTTTACCATCAGCATCGGATACAATTTTTGCAGAAGTAAAGCCTGTTACTTTAGCTTCATCAGCTGTTGCCTGACGGTATACACCTTTTCCTTCGTCTACAATATTAATCTTAGCATTTGTATCTGCTGCATCGCCTGCTTCGTTTGCCTTGTAAAGCTCGAATTCTGCATTTGCAAGTGCAGTCTTATCGTCTTTATTATTCTGGTCTTTTAAATAATATTTATAAATTGTGAAATCAAAGGTATGTACGTCTACGATGCTTGGCTCAGATGTACCTGTTCCACCTGTTGTCGGATCATTACTGTACTCAACGACCGCCTTGTTGGTATTTGGATTCATACCGATAACAGCATCTTTGTTTAAGGTTGCAGTATAAACAACTGTGATTGTCTCGCCTGTACGATTCTTATAGGAAGTATAGAAATCATTTAAGGTAACTGTTAAAGTACGTTTAGCCTGGTCATATGCAAGTGCGTATGTATTAGTTCCTGATTTCTTAGCAGTAAGTGTTGTATTTCCAACTTTTACAGATAGTACTTCTTTTAAGTCCAGTCCTTTGGACAAAGTATCGCTAAATTTAAAAGTATAAGAATTATATCCTGTCATATCCGGCACTTTAGAAGTCAGCTGATAAGTGACAGTATCGCCAATTCCAAAATCTCCAGCTTTCTTTTCATCTGATTCGCTGTGTGGTGCGATGGTATCTTCAGGATCATTCTCATCGTCCAATTCCATCTGATGGCTGCCATCCCATGAAGCATCTACAATAGCACCAACTGTAATTCCGCTTCCACTCTGAGCCGGAATAATTTTCTTGTCTACTGTCGGGTAATTACTCTTCATATTAACTGTAGCATCATCACCTGTAACGCTGACTAAAGAAGCTACGGATTTTACTGTTTCATTTCCAGGTGCTGTAGATGTATCTGTGGCACCTAATGGATAAACTACATAATATCCATATGCCAGACCACTAATTACTGTAGTGTCAGCGCCTGTAGTTGTAGTTGTATGAGTAGCCTCTACAGTTGTAGTATTTCCAAGAATCCATCCCATGATATCTTTTGCAAACGCTGCGCCATTACTTCCATCATTTCCGACCTGATCTTTAACATATGCATATGCTTTTTCACTTAATGCTTCGCCTGTTAATGTAGAAGCACCAGAAATTTTGCTCTGGAAGAATTTCTCATATGCACTGTTCAGTGTATAAGCTACATTATCGCCGTTTTTTGTTGCTGTAAAAATCTGATACAGATCCAGGGTCTTTCCTGCCACTGTATTGTTGACTGTCAGGGTTCCTTTTGGAGCTTCTGCTGCAAATACAGTCATGCTCATGGACAGTATCATGGCCATTGCCATCAGAACTGCCATAAATCTTGATACTAATTTCTTCATGTTCCTCTTCTCACTTTCTTTTGATTTTTTATTGGTTCGCTTGGAATTCTTTCAGCCTTTACGGTGGAAGTTCCCCACGCAGCCATATCTCTCTCATGACCCTGCTCCCCCTTTCCTACATCGCCTGTTTCCGTTTCCTTCTGCGTCCGGTATAAAGCAGGAACGCTAACAACAGGCCACCTGCTATGATAAACATCATAATGCCCTCGCCGCCGGTATCCGGAAGCAGTGCAAAATGCCGGTTGATAATCGTGAATGTAAATCCATCTTTAGAAGTTTCGATTGTAGTTGTATATCCTTTTATTTCCGTTTCCGTAACAGAATATTCATAATAATGCGGTTTTTCAGCATCATCTTTTATGTAGGCTGGAAGAGTTTCAACCACTTTCTGCCATGTAGATTTTGATATGTCACCTTTTATTTCATACTTTTCATAGTTTGGCACGACTTCTGTATGTTCTGTTCCATCTGCATCCGTCCAGCTTCTGGAAATTGTAACTGTAATGGAACTTGGTCTGAGGTTATCCATGTTACGGAAATCTTTCCATACCTTATTAATGGTCAGATTTATATATTCATCACATGGATCCTGTGTATCAGATGGTTCCGGTGATGTGCTGTCCCCTGTATTGACTGTCGTTTTGGTATCTGACATCAGAACGGCTTTTGCATCTGATACATAAGCATTCAGATCTGCTGTTTCAGAAGAATCTTTTGTTGCCATAACTGCATTCTTTAAAGTATCATACTCATCTACCTGCACTACATGTTTTACCGAGAAGATACTCCATCCATTTTCCTGACTGAACGTATCTGTCAGAAGTTTCGAATTCTTTTTGATCTCATCAAAACTAATCGCCGGTTTTCGGTAGATACGATAATTGTTATTCTCACCTTCGACACCTGCTTTTGTATTAAATTCATATACGGAGTCCAGTTTACTATTTCCGCTGAATGGTCCCACCAGCTTAGATGTTCCACGGACCACATCGCAGTAATACATGTTGTTATTTTTCAGCAGACCTTCGTCGTTGTAGCCTACAAAGCCTCCGCTTCGTCCATCTGTTGCAGTACCGTCTGCATCATTTCCGGCACCGCCGGCATAGACATCGTATCCGGTACTGATTCCATATACATTGCTGTCTGTAATTTTTGTCCTGTTTGCCTTAATCAGGTTGACACTGATGTTGGACTTTACATCATTATCTTTCGTTATGATTCCGTTTTTGTCACATGGAAGCTTAATAGAGGAATCTCCGATCTTAATGATTGCAAAATCTGTCTGCTGATTGTTATCATCAGACTTTTTAGATAGCCCAACAGAAATATCCAGTCCAAGCAGATTCACATGGATGAGATTTCCATCGTACAGTGCATCAACCTTCACAATTCCAAGATTAATATGCAACAAGTCGGAATCCTGAATCTTATCCAAATACAATGCCCTTACAAGCTGATCCAGAACTACGAATAATGCATCCACCACTGTGGAATCCAGTTTTACATCTGCAAGATAGGCAAAGCTTGTTCTTCCGGCAAAGCCTCCGGCTGTTCCACCGGATTCTACCAGTTTCAGGCTGTTTTCCTGATTTTGGGCATCTCCGGCATTACAGCCTGTCATTCTGGAAAGATTTGCATAGCCGATAAATCCTCCTGCGATCTGCTCCTCTCCACCTTTACTCTGAACGGTATAACCACCAGGTATACCTGCCACACTGCTGTCATCAATGTGGGAGCCAAAAATATCCAGAACACCGAGGGCACCGCCAAGAAGCTGTCCTGCATTATCTCCCAGCACATCCAGCTTCTCCATTTTCACAACTCCGCTTTTTCCGGAGTAACCTACAAAACCGCCGACGCTGTTCAGTCCAGTTACATAATTTAATCCTGTTATGCTGCTGTTTTTGACAGAGCCATTTAACAGTGAACCGCCAAAACCTCCAGCCGTTCCGCTATATGTTACTTCATTATTCTGTCCGGATTTTGTCGCTGTGTTAGCACTGACGCCAAGTCCTGCATCTGGGCTTCCTGTGACATTTCCGTAATATACATAGCTTCGGAATGCATCCAGCACATCGGTTTTTCCAAGCTTTAAAAGATACTGTAAGACAGAGGTCTCACCATTGGCACTAATATTTGCAGCACCGGAAACATCCGCAATACCGAAGCATCCTCCGGCATATTCACCGGCTACTACAGAGCGAATCTTGTCTGCACGGATTCCGCTTTCCGGTTTATCCTTCTCGCCAAGAACTGCTCCACAAAGACTTCCTGTGAATCCTCCAGCTGCTTTTGCATACCCTGTATTGTTTCCATTTTGATAGGTTCCGTTTACGATCACGCCCCAGTCATCCCAGGCTGACACAGATGCACAGCGGATGGTGGAAACAGTAGCATTCAGAACCTTAATCAGCTCTGCCGGAGCATTTACCATAAGAACATCCAGAAGTTTATTCAAAAGTCCCTGTTTTGTAGCTGTATCAATAGCTGCCACACTACCCGGATCTACTTTTCCGGCAAAACCGCCTACATAGGAAGTTCCATCTACACGCCTTAAATTTGTGATACTGCAGGAGGAAGTTTCATCTCCCCAGATTTGGCCGCCGATCATTCTTCCCACATAGCCTCCGGCAAATCCTGCCGGATCTTTGTCTGCAATACCGGTTGCTTTGATCCTTGCACCGGAACGATATCCTTTCACATGGGACTGTTTCACGACTGGCACAAAGGTTTTTAATGCTGCCAGGCTGTCTGCACCTATAATCTTAAGGTCTTCCAGTGAAACTCCACCTGTGTTTGCCACAGAACCTGTGAGCATCTCACCAGCAAATCCACCACTGCTTCTATAAGCCTCTGCCAACTGAAGATCTGTTGCAGTTCCATTTGTTATGGTACCGCCTTCCATCCGTCCAACATAACCTCCAGCAGAACCGCCCTGTGTTGCTTTACTTGCCAGAATGCTCCTTCCTGCTGTGACTGCGTATCCATATGCATACTGAGAAATGATCTCATTTAACTGCTCTTGATCATTGACTTCACCAAGTGCCTGTAATTTATTACCGTAACTTCCATAAGAACCGACAGCACCAACCCATTTGTTCCAGGTATCCGTATCCAGTCCACGAAGCGGTCCATAAACAGCTGTATTCTTTTCTGTCGGATACACTGCCTGAAGAAGCGTCAGCGGATTATCTAATTTGATAAGACCAAATAAAACCTTCAGACTTCCTGTATCTGCAACATTCGCACACCGCATCAGTCCTGTATAACCTCCGGCATATTCCGTTCCATATACGGAACGGATACGATAGGCCGCACATTCTCTTACGGTTCCTGTATATGCAGCACCTTTCCAGTTATCCGTATTGTTTCCCCAGATCTGACCGCCATAGTTGTAACCTGCATATCCTCCTGCAAGTCCACGGTAAATGCCATCATCACTTTCAGCCTGAGCCCTCACAGCACCTCCACAAGGTACACAGGTTGTTTCGCTGTTTTTGATCACAGGAACAAATGCCTGTAAAACGCCAAGAAGATTATCTGCCTTGATCAGTCCTCCAAGAGCACTTAATCCATCTACCACATCTGCCGCACTCCCCGGCTCCATGGTTCCAACATATCCACCGGCACTTTCACGCCCTATGATATGTGCAAAATTATAAGAATTACTATTCTGAATCTGAACTCCAAGAAGTTCTCCTGCATATCCACCGGCTTTTCCGGTATCACCGTCTCCATCTGTTGCAAGAACATTAAATCCGCCTATCGCTCCGTAAACATCTGAACTGTCTATAATAGATGCAACTACGGTCAATGCTGATAACAGATTTGTAGCAGAAAGTACATGATCCAGAACGCTTGCACCTCCGATAGCCGCCGTACTTCCCATAGCAGCTTTCCCAATATAGCCGCCGGCATAACGATAACCACTTACCGCATATGCACTGTCGCTTCCGTAATAACTGCTACCATCTTCCTGCTGCAGATTCTTTGGCTCCCTGACACCTGTATGCTGCAATTTATTTACATCGGAATTGCTGATCTGTACACCAGTTCCGCATCCGATAAAGCCTCCGGCACTTCCGGCATCCGCATCGTTGGTGCTGTCTTTTTCAAGAGTACCTGTAACGGTAACGGTAAACCCTTTTTCTACAGAATTAACACTGGCATTACTGATCACCGGAACAAAAGCATTGACCAGGGATAGTAATCCTGTCAGATCAACCAGTTTTGTAAGAATTGATGATTTAGCTCCAATCTCTGCAACCGCTCCGGCTTTTACCAGACCTCCGAAGCCTCCGGCATAACGAAGGCCTTCTACTTTCAGAAGATTTTCTACTGCCGTTCCTTTTCCGGAATCAACAGCATTTGCTGAATTATCTACATGACCGCTCTGCATCTCTCCAACGAAGCCACCTGCATAGCCTTCTGCGTTTTCAAATCCACTGTCAGCCGTAACAGTCAATCCATCTGCGGTACCAGCAACTTTGCAGTTTGTAATTTTGCTGGATGCAGCCTGCAGGACACTTGCCAGTTCCTTCAGACTCAGAATCTTACCAAGGACACTGTTCAAAAGATCTCCTGTGGCATCTCCTGCCTCCGCTGCACTTCCGGACCGCATGATTCCTATATAGCCACCGGCATGATACGGCGCTGTGACTTCTTTTACATTAGTCACATCAGAGTTTTTAACCATAACTGCTTTTCCATTACCGATGTATCCTCCGGCATCTCCAAGCGCCACATCATCATTTTTTCCGGATGCTGTTACGACTAAGTTGTTTCCTTCAATAGAAGAATCGGAAATTCTCGGATAAGCTACATCCATGACACTGAGAAGTTGATTTACATCCAAGAGGCCCAGTAACTTAATAGAACCTGTCTGTGCCACATCACCAGGCATCAGCCTTCCTGCAAAACCACCGGCATAGCTGGTTCCCTTTATATAAGAGAGTCCGGTAATATTTGTTGTTGCAATCGCACCAGCCTCGCCTTCGGTTGTTCCATCCTCACTATTCGTGTCTGCTTTGAATCCGGAATTGTTGTTTCCATAGTTGATATCTACTGCCTGTCCTTCTCCCACAAAGCCGCCCGCCATATCAGCGGATACCTGAGGGTCAGAACCATTCGAAACATAGGCAATAGAAGTATTATTGAACTCCGGTCTCAGGGCACTGACAACTCCAAGCAGATTCTCTAATTCAATTCCTGTCAGTTTTGATGTAGTGGAATCTCCAGCACTTAATGCATCTCCAGCTTTAGCAAAACCTGCAAAGCCTCCGGCTTTTCCTGATGTTGCAGATGCAGTAACAGTTTTCAGGTTGCTGATCTTAGTGTCCCTTGCTCGTCCACTAATGCATTCTCCAATAAAACCACCACTATAACCTTTCTCATTGCCAGTAAACACACTATATCCTGACGAAACACCTGAAACAGTGCTGTCAACTGTAAACGTCTCAATCATCTGCCCTACAGAAAGAAGGCTGTCAATTTTCAAAAGCGGTAATCCAAGAAGTTTAATACCACCAACATTAGCAAGAGTACCACTTCCGAAATATCCGGCAAATCCTCCTGCACACTTTCCAGCCGTTACAGAATTCAGATTTGTGACGGATATTTTCCTTACTTCTCCACCTGTTCCATAACCGATAGCACCTCCGGCACGACCATTCTCTTTATCTGACGCAGTAACTGTAAGTCCCAAAGAGCCTCCGTTTACGGAACAATCTTTACATTCAAAACGCATGTAGTCTGCTGCTGTAACTGTTCCGCCAAGGACATCACTGACACTGGTCATTTTAGCGTAACCTAAGATTCCTCCAGCATTCTCTGTTGCTGAAACAGACATGCTTTCTGATGCAGTAATACTATTAGAATGCTCATTAAAACTGTAAGAAATACTGTTTTTTGCAAGCATACGATTCAAAGCTTTTGTAGTTGATTTTGAACCATCTGCAAGTTCTGAAGTATTAGAAACCTGAACAGCTCCGGCATATCCTACAAGTCCACCGGCATATTTGCCACTGGCATCTAGGGATATCGTACTTCCACCAATGGTACATCCGCTTATAACAGAAGGGCGAAGTCCCACCAGGTTCAAAATATCCATATCCGTAATATTACCGTTCAACAAACCTGTAAGAAGTTTTTTCACAAGATCAAGAAGACCTTTATTTTCATCAATAGATGTAACAGCACCAAGGGTTGCTAAGCCGGCAAATCCTCCGGTATAATCTTTTCCGGACACTGTACCAAGAGAAGAAATACTGCAGTCCACGGCATAACTGTTACGCATTTCTCCTATAAATCCACCTGCATAACCACTTTCCTTACCAGAGCTTCCTGTCGCAGATACATTTGCACTGCCATTAATGCTACATCCAAGCATTACTGTATTGACCGGGAAATCAGCTATTTGGATTCCCAGATGATCCAGTGCACCTGCAACAACTGCATTGGAAGCACGGCCAATAAATCCTCCTGAGTAATCTGTACCATTAACACTCTCAGTACCATTAACTGAACATCCAGTCATTACAGCACCTATTGTTTCACCAGCAAATCCACCTGTATAATTCTGCCCAGATATCATATCATTGCCAGATACTGAACAATTGCTGAACACCGGATTCACATAGCCAATTGGAATCAGTTTTCCAACACTTAGAACACCTCCATTCAAAAGCGTTGTAATCAGATCCCCAAGACCTAATACTGGAATCAAGTTTAATAAAGTACTAAGTGCGTCCGTTACTCCTTTAAGCACTCCTGAAAGAGCTTCATATTTTGTAATACCCGAAATGTACCCGACAAAACCACCTGTCCAGCTGTTTGCATTAGATACTCCTGATAATCCTTCTACATGACAGTCTAATATTTGTACATTTCCTTTTACAACGCCGGCAAAAGCTCCTGTTGAAAAAGATTTTGGATCCTTTTCCAACCCACTTGATAATCCCAGGACTTTTAAAACTCCGGTCAACACTACACCAAGCAAACTAAAATCTTTTTTAATAGAATTCGTTGTCGTTGATACAGAAACTCCTGATAAGGTAAGATTTTTTACGACAACCTGTTTTGATGAAATCTGTAATGAACTGTCATATGGGGTCGATAAACTTCTGAAAAATCCAACACCATATTCCGTGTCCGAGCTATTTCCATTTGAATAAGCACTCTGATTAATTGCTGTGTCCTGTACAATCTTTACGTTACTGATTTTGACATTAGCACCTTCTGTCATTCCCTTGCGGCCTTCCATATTTCCCTGGAAGTTCTTTATAGGAGTCCAGTTATCATCTTTCCCATTAGAATTTGTCCCTTCTTTGGAAAGATCAATATCACGAAAGATAATATAATTCGCATCCTTACTGTATTTATATCCAGATCCTGCAATATTGGTATTGCTATGTTTTGACGTATCATAAGTAAGTACATAAGTTTTATTCTCATCAACTGTTATACTTTCCGAATCTATATCATCAGTAAAACCACTTTCATCCCCACTGCTTGTAAAAGCTTCTGCATCATCACTTCCTGTCTCAGCTGCTTCCTCGCTATCTGACGGAATCATATCAATCAAACCACTGTCATTTACAGTTTCATCTGCTTCAACGGATGCCGCTTCGGAATCACTGGCAGTACTTTCTGCTGCAGTTACTGTCATATCGGCTGACTCCTGAATCGTACTACTTACATACACATAACACTGTGTAGCTTTTGTACCAGCTATATCCCAAGGTAGATTATCCAAATATTCTGTATCATTCAGCTTATGAGCACCGTTTTTATTAGCATACAATTCCTTTCCGGACCAATTATATGTATCATTAAACTTTACAATATCCGCATCACCCGGATAATACAGTTCCGTTTTGTATTCTGATGTATCCGCTGCCGGTTTCCAGTCTGTATATCCGCTCAGTGCTCCCCCCAGTATTCCCTCATTTTTCTCTCTTGTTTCATATACTCGCCAGATTGGTTCTGTCACATCCGTATCTGTTCCGATTGCCCGAAGCTGTGTTTCATTTCCAATCAGAATATAATTTTTATCACCAATCTTTTTTACCACCTGACCGAAATAATTTCTTCCTTCATAGTCGGACGGATATGCGCTAGTAATATCCTGAGTTGTCTCCTCTGTCCCAGCCTTATTTGCAAGAAGCTCCGGTGTTTCTGTTGTAAATGAAGAAGCAAGCACATAATTATGTGTTTTGCTGTAAGTAAGATAGGAACCATCTTCCAGTGTAAAAACCTGTCCCATTCCAACTTTTTCAGCAATATAATCCTCGCTCATTACAGGTTCGCTGTCTGAAGATTCCCCTTTCATCAATTCAAGCTGGTATCGGTTATACACATAAATCGTATCAGTCACTGAATCATATACTGTGTTGCCCGTGCGCTCTGATGATGAAGTGATGCTACCTGTAAAATCTGATGGGAAGTTCCAGACATTTTCATTATCTATTGGAATATCATTCATCAAACAATAGGAAGCGTCTGATGCATAGGTAAGTTCTGCACCATCTGCAAGAACCTTATCCCCTTCACCAACATTTCCATCTTTGTCTCCGGAAAACATCTGTGTTCCTGTACCGATTTGCAGAAGTTGCTGGTAATTGTAGATACATATTTTTCCATCTTCATAATCTGGATTTGCTTCTTCCAAAGTATCTGAGGTGTTTTCATCCTCGATAATTGTTTCTTCTCCATCTGTAAATCCTTGATCTTCAGAATTACCAAATTCCTCTGTTACTTCAGAACTTATATCTGTATTTGGCTCTGATTCTCCTTCAAAAGAATCAGGAATATCACTTTCCGTGATATCAGATATTTCAGATGTATCACTGCCGAAACCATCCTGTTCCGATATATCTGTAATTTCACTATTGGTCTGCACATTCATTCTTTCTGAATCTTCAGCATTCGCAACTACGACTTGCGAAGATAATAATGTAACACACAGAACAACTGCTGTAATTCGTCTTAAAACACTCAATTTCTTGTTCACAAAATCGCCTCAAATCTTCTGTCATGCTTGACTTTTTGTTACTTTTAACCACTCTGGCTGCTTTGCTGCCTCCTGAAAGCATTGCATCAGCTGATTTGAAAACGCTCCACATTCACCATTTGAAATCATCTGTATTGCCTCTTCCGGTTCATATTTTCTTTTGTATGGACGATCATTGATCAATGCATCGTAAGCATCCACAATCCCAACGACCTGTGCGCACATTGGAATTGCATTCCCTTTCAAACCGTCCGGATATCCTGAACCATCATATCTTTCATGGTGATGTCTGCATATTTCATAGCTATACTGGTTCAGCTTTTCCGTTGTTATCCCTTCTGGGAATCTCTGGGTCATCGCTGCACCTACTAATGGATGTTGCTTTACTACATTCATTTCTTCATCCGTCAATTTTCCATTTTTATTTAAAATTTCAATTGGTACTTTTATCTTTCCAATATCATGAATCGGTGCCAAATGAGCTACTGACGCAATTTCTTCATCCGTAATCCCGTATTCTGGATATTTTTTCTGCAATTGAAGATATACCTGTTTCGTATAGAAACTGATGTCATCTTGGTACCCTACTTCAACTAAATGATTATGATTCAATACAGTAGTTAAAAGTGATACCATATCCCAATACTGCTTTGTCATATCTTGTTCTTTTTTTATGAGTTCTCGTTCCATCTTTATAACTGTGTTCTGGACAATTTTCTCATTATGTAAGGTAATAATTGCAGTATTCTCATTTGCATCTATATATTTTTTTGCTTCCATCCAAACATATGCATTCTTATCTTTTCCAGTAATTCTGCGATACGGAAGATCTTGTTCCTCACATCCATCAACTAGTCTTTCTCCTAATCCTTCACTTGATAAGAAGTCATGAACCATTTTTTTGTCAGAAGCATACACGTATCTTTCTACATATTGGCTTATGAACTCTTCATAGCTTTCTGTTTTTCTTACTTTCTCGTACACTTCACGGATATGTGAATACACACACTCGTAGCTTTTTTCCTTTAAGTTCAGTTTTAATACAACATAAAATCGTCCAAAATATTCATCTTCTCCAGGGCGAATAACGTCTGAAACCTTTACACTCTCTAATTTATTATTGTATGTATTCTGCAAACTCAACAATATTTTATGTATCTTGCAGGTATCTTCTAAATTTCTGGAACAAAATCGATCTTCTTCCAAACAACGATTAATTGCCATTGTTTCCTCTACGCACGATATAATATCCATTAAAGAAATGTTCTCCGGTTGTTTTGCCAGCATATAGCCACCATTTGTACCTTCACAGGCAGTGACTATTTTTGCATTTTTCAGTTTTTTCGCTATTTTAGGAACATAATTAGCAGAAACATTTAGCTTCCGTGATAATTCTGATGTAGATACCATCCGTTCCTGTGCTGCTAAGTAACACACAATTCTAATTGCGTAATCTGTTGAATTTTTTAGTTGCATCGTTATCCCTCTAATCTAAACCCTGCAAGGTCTTAGTTTGTATCAAAAAAATACTATCCTCTGTAGCAGTGATTCTTTTCCTGAAATATTTTCTCATCAGTTTCCCAATTATACAGATTGAAACCGGTTAATATAATGTACAATCAATGAAAATATTTATCCGTTTTTTTGTAAAATCTGTTCCATTGTATCGATATTCTCCATTAATATCTTTTTATGAACTTCGTTCAAAAAAAAAGAAACCATGCCTCAACACGATTTCTCTTTCTTTTTCTATTCTATTTCTTTTAACATTTTATAAATAATCAGACCATTACTGACTGCCAGCACTTCATTTGCATTGTCAAAATTAATTCCAGAAATTTGTTTTATTTTTTCAAGTCTGTAAGATATCGTTCTATAATGAACAAACATTGCACCTGCAGTTTTCTTGATGCTTTGGTTATTTCTAAGATACATCTGCAAGGTTGTAATCAATTCTCCCTTATGTTCATCCTCATATAAATATAATTTCTTTAATGTTTCCGGAATGCATCTTTCCAATTCCGTCATATCATCAACTTTGCCGAATATCTGGAAAAATCCGAGGTTCGAATAATGTACTACTGACTTATTCTTATCACCAGTCACCAGGCGGATAATCTCAATATACTTGATAGCCTGACTTGCTTCGTAATAAGATTCTTTCAATCGTTGATACCCTTCCACACTTTTTCCTATACCAATCTGAAAGTCTGTATCTTTCTTTCTATAAAGGATGCTTCGCTGGATAACCTCCTCTATTTCTTCCATCTCTTTCTGATATTCCAGTTCTGTCTGATTGGAATCTACCTGTTGAATCATAACAATCTGATCCATATTTCTGTAAATAAGCGCATCCGGCAAAAGATGCATCAATTCACCCTCGATAACACCTACTTCGTGAAGCTGTTCTTTTGTATATTTTCTTTGTACATTTTTTGTGATGGTATGAAAATCAACAACCCTGTAAGTATCGCTTTCTTTCATTCCGAGCTGTGCTGCCGCTTCAGTCATTTCTTTCGAACTCAGTAATCCATTCAGAATATTATGGATAATATCTCTCTGATACTTCTTTTTCACTTCATCCTGTGCAAATTCACTCAAAAATTCATACTGCAAGTTAATAATCGCATTCTCGATTGCCATATAATCAAGTTCTATCAGTTCTCTATTTTCTTCTGTTATTGTTATATATATATCCACCTCACTCAATATGGCAAATTTCACTATATATTGAACACAGCTTCCTTTCATCTGCTTCATATATTGAAATTTCGTAATAATATTGGGTTTATATGGCTGAATTTCATCTGACAATATTAACTTGGAGTTATCCAAGTTTGTTGAAACCATACAATTAAGATTACCATAATACAATACAACAGGATTCTCGATCATGATGCTTAAAAATTTGATAATATCACTTGCTGTATTGCTTGATCCATTATTTTTTAAAATAAACGTATTAAAATTATCATGTGTAATTTTAAAATACTTTAAGCGTGCAGTGTCTTTATCGAATACCTGCATCATAACATGACGGATAATTCCCCAGTAATATAAATCTCCTGGAATTTCTACCAGAGGAATTTCATATTTTTTGCAGTGTTTTTCTAATAAACTCAATCTGCGTCCTGTAGGATCATATTCTTTTCTTTTCTTTACAATGAATCCACTTATATCACTTTTAACTAAATCTTCAAAATGCTGCTCTACTTCTCGATCACTGCATGATAAATATACCTGAAGACTGGTTATGAGTATTTCACCACCCGTCAGGTATCGCTCCATATCTTCAATTTCGATTATTCGAATGCCTTTCACTTCCAAATCTAGACCTTTTTCACCGCAAAGCAGCTTCATTTTTGGAAATTGTTCTGATTCAAGTAATTTTCTTACAGTATATGCCATCGTTACTCCTTATCCATTGCCAAATCAATACAACATAATATCTGTTATGTTGTTTATGGACAGATTAAGTTTCGTACGATATAATGTTAAATAACACCCTGCTATCTGTTATGCTGTTCATATTACATAGTTCCTTTCTGATTTTTTGGTAGCTGTGCCCTATTTAAGTACCGCTCTTGGTAAATTGGCTATAATCTTTATTATTTTTATTGCTTAAAGTTCTCTTTTAGAGAAAATGAATGACTTGCAGAAATAGGGTAGAACAGGTTAATAGAGGCACTGTACAACATAACAGATATTATGTTGTACATTCCAATATTTCCTGTTCGACAATCTTATCCAGCTTCTTTTGGAACACTGTTTCTGTAGTTGCTGTATATATTCTCGTTACATTGATACTGCTATGTCCAAGTAAATCAGCAAGACCTGTAATATCTTTTGTCACTTTATAATAAATCCTTGCAAATAGATGTCGAAAATTATGCGGGAATATTTTTGATTCTGCTACTCCTGCCTTTTCTTTTAATCGTTTCATTTCTCTCCAAATATTACTTCTGTCTTTTAACTTCCCATTTTTCGTGACAAATATCCAACCTTCTGCTATTTGGTTATTATGACAATAGGAAAGAAGTTTCCTTTGCAATACCTTCGGCAAAAAAATCCTTCTATACTTTCCTTTATTATAAATCTCTATCTTTCCAGATTTTACACGCTCCACTGTAAAATATTTTATTTCGCTGATCCGAATTCCTGTACATGCTATTGTTTCAATACACAATGCAAGCTGTTCTTTTCCTTCTGCCATAGCTGTTGCAATCAATTTCCTGCATTCTTTTTCTGTCAATTCTTTCTGATCCTGTAAAAAAGGCTGCTTCTGCACTTTTATTCTTTTCACTTTCAGCTTTCCTGCATTCAAAAATTCCAGGAACTGATTCAAAGCGGCAAGCATTGAATTAACACTATTGACAGCATATTTTTGAGCAAGCCATTCTTTATATTGCAACAATACTTTTTTATTGATCCGCTTATCATCTGCCAAAAAAGATAAAAACTTTTTTATATCTGCCATATATTTATTGATTGTTGCCTTTGCATTTTCTTTCTGGTATAGATAATCTGCAAATTTTTCTATCTCACTTTCTGATAGCTCTATTGAAAAATCCATCTGTTCCATAATCATAGTCCTCCTGAGAATTCATTTTCTTTCATTATAGCTGTTCGCTTTTTCATATTCCCATACACTACTTTTTCTACTTGTTATACATCCAAGATTTTTCAATATTTATCTCCGATTATATATCGTATTGTTGATTTTAGTCAACAGTAGACGCTTATTTTTATCATCTATTGTGGATATAATTTAACAATACGAGAGGAGATGTCTTATACTAATGTCGGATAGCGAATTATGTTTACAGGAAATCGGAAAAAGAATTATGGATCGTCGAAAAAAGCTGGGACTCACTCAAGAAGCACTTGCAGAAAAAGGGGAAGTCACTACCCAGTTTGTTTCTTATGCTGAATCAGGGAAGCGAGCAATGAGGCCTGAAAATCTGCTAAAAATCTCCTCTGCTTTAGAAGTAAGTGCCGATTATTTACTCACTGGTGAAATTATAGATAAGGATCTGTTGATTCTTTCAGATAAGCTCCGTCGACTCACTCCTTCACAGGTACGCACAGTTGAAGCTATTATAGATGAATGTAACAACCTTTTTAATCAGAAAGAAATTACCCTTCTCTCTCAAAAAAGGAATGGAAGCTACTAAAACAGTAACTTTCCATTCCTTTTTTTCAATTATCTTACACCCCGATCAGCCCCTCTCTCCGGCTTATCTTTTCCCTGCTTTTCTTGAATAATCTTCTTATTGATCTCAAGTCGTTCATGAATGGATAATTTTTTATCGTAAGTGCAAAATAATTCGACGGATTGTGTTG
>OBRJ01000555.1_pt1 | contig 16388 bp, 17 predicted proteins | sample 1494831 | NCBI WGS metagenome assembly OBRJ01 (sample SAMEA3360658, study PRJEB22359) | human gut metagenome | biome: ENVO:urban biome; feature: ENVO:human-associated habitat; material: ENVO:feces | place: Bangladesh | collected 2011
ACGTGGCTACGTCACTGTCAGCGTCCTTGCCCTCTCAGGCGCTCCGCGCCAGCTCCCCCAAAGGGGGAGCCTTGGGCGAAGAGGCGAAGCCTCACGGAATATCCAAAGCCTCTCCCTTTGGGAGAGGTGTCACCGAAGGTGACGGAGAGGGCAAGCCCGTGACGAAAAGGCCGCTCACACAGCGATAGGCAGGCTCTTTGTCAGAGCGATGTTATCGCAACGTGGCTACGTCACTGTCAGCGTCCTTGCCCTCTCAGGCGCTCCGCGCCAGCTCTCCCAAAGGGAGAGCCTTTAGAGACGGGCTTTGACCTCCAAATCGATCTGCGTACAAACACCAGCTAAATTGCAATCGACGTCACGGTTAGAAAAGCGGAGAACCTTCAAACCATAAGCACGCAATATCTGACTTCGCTCCTCATCGTAATATTGACCCTGCTCAGTATAATGCTGAGAGCCGTCGATTTCAATGACTAAGCGAGCCGGAGCACAATAAAAATCTACAATAAAGGATTCGATGATCCGCTGCTTGTAGAATTTTACGGGGTAAGTGCGGAGATACTCGTACCAGAGCTTACGCTCCTGCGGAGTCATATCACGGCGAAGTCTGCGGGCAGTGCCAAGCATACAAAAATTCTTGACAACAGTAGTCTTCTTCATAATGGTGTCCTCGAAAGCGGAAGAGGAGGAGCCTTACGGAATATCCAAAGCCTCTCCCTATGGGAGAGGTGTCACCAAAGGTGACGGAGAGGGCAAGCCCGTGACGAAAAGGCTGGTCACACAGCGATAGGCAGGCTCTTTGTCAGAGCGATGTTATCGCAACGTGGCTGCGTCACTGTCAGCGTCCTTGCCCTCTCAGGCGCTCCGCGCCAGCTCTCCCAAAGGGAGAGCCTTTGCAGAGGGTAAGCTTCATATTTTGTTATCACCTATTACCCATCCCATGATGAATATAGGCATCAATTTATTATAACGGTTTGGCGGTGCGGAATAAAGAGCCAAACTGTAAATTTTATAAAAAAATAAGGTATGCCCGGAGGCATCTGCCTCCGGGCATACCATTACGAGGCATTATCATCCGGCGGCCCGAGAGCCGCCGGACGAAATACACTTCAGATTCTAGGGGTTACTGATTACAGCTTGCCGTTGATGCCGTAAACGCCATCGTTGAAGCCGACCTTGGCATCGGTGGTGCCCAGGGTGTAAGCGACAGAAGCCATGCCCAGGACCTGCATGACCTTGTTGCCGAAGGTCATGTCGTCGGTACGATTCTTGTGATCCTCGTCCCACAGGCCGAAGACGTTCTGGTTCAGAGAGCCCTCCTCGCCGAAGATATGATCGTTGTCCTTGCCCCAGTTGCCGCCGAACATCACACCCAGGGTGTTGCTGACGGTCTTCTGGAAGAAGGAGTTGCTGATCAGGGTGATCAGGTTGGTGTTGAACTTCTTGACGTTAGCAGCGTTCCAGACAGGAGCGGTGGTGTCAGCCAGGATGGTGAACAGGTCAGCGCCGCCGTAGACGACCTCAGAGTTAACAGCAGTAAAGTTTGCAGGCATCATCATAATGAATTACTCCCTTCAAATGATTGAAAAACAAATTTAGTCGGCCCAGATCCCAGATGCGCATCCGGAAAAAAAGCCATTTATGTAACCGCGTGCGCACGCGGCTGCAACGGATTAGTAGGTGATGGACTCGCCATCCTCCTCGTCCTCCACCACCTTGGCGGCAGAGACGGGGGCGGGCTTCTCCGTGCGTTTCTTATCACGGAAGATGCCCTGCTGCAGGCTCCAGAGCTCGTAGTACTTGCCCTGCTTTTCCAGCAGCTCTTCGTGGGTGCCGCGCTCTACGATCTCGCCGTGGTCCATGACCAGGATGAGGTCACAATCACGGATGGTGGAGAGGCGGTGGGCGACGATCAGCATCGAGCGGTCTGCCAGCTGGTTGTAGATCATATCAAAGATGGTATTCTCTGTGCCAAAGTCCAGACTGCTGGTGGATTCGTCCAGGATATAGAGGTTCGCATCCTTCAGGAAGGCCCGGGCCAGTGCAAGGCGCTGCTTCTCACCGCCCGAGAGGCCGTTGCCGGCTTCCTCCAGATAGGTGTTGTACTGCAGCGGCAGCTTGCGGATGAACTCGTGGGCGTCTGCCTTCTTGGCAGCGGCCTTGACCTCATCGAGGCTGGCTTCCGGTCGGGAAATGCGGATGTTGTCGTAGATGGTCTTGCTGAACAGCTCGACGTTCTGGGGGACGTAAGCGATGGCACGGCGGACGGAGGCATTGCTGTACTCGTCCAGCTCGACGCCGCCTACGCTGATGGTACCGCTTTCCGGCTCATAATACTTGAGCAGGAGCTTGGTGATGGTGGATTTGCCGCTGCCGCTGCTGCCCACGAGGGCCACCTTCTTGCCGTAGGGGATGGTGAAGGAGACGTGGCTCAGGGCCGGGGAACGGCTGCCGTAGCGGAAGGAGACATCCTTGAACTCAATGTCACCGTCGATTTTTTCCATCTCGGTGTATTCGCGGGTCTCGTCCTGCTCGGACTCGTAATCCATGATCTCGGTCAGACGCTTGATGGAGATCTGGGCCTGCTGGATGGACATCTGCAGGCCGACCAGCTCGCTGACCGGGTTCGTAAAGTAAGAGGAAAGGGTGCTGAAGGCCATATAGCCGCCCAGCGTCATCTCACCGTTCAGCACCTGCATGATGCCCACATAAGAGGTGACCATGCCGAGGATGGTGGTGATGAGGGTGGAGATCAGGGACTGCACCGTGCTGATCTTGCTGGAGCGCAGGCTGATCTTCAGGCTCTTGATGTATTCCCGCTCCAGAGCTTCCAGCTCACGGTCCTCTTCGGCGTTGCACTTGACGGTCTCGATGCCCCGGAGGCTCTCGATCATCTGGCTGTTGAGGATAGCAGACTGCTGCATGGTCTCTTCGTTGATCCGCTTGAAGGGCTGCTTGAAGATGAACACCAGCAGGATGCTCAGCAGGGTGGTGAAAATCGAAATGGAGAAGAGGGTGGCATTCATCCGGAAGAGGATGACGCCGGTGGCGCAGGCCATCACAATATCCATCACGACGCTCAGGGCGATGCTGGTGAACACCGATTTGATGGTGCTGGCGTCGGAGTAGCGGGTGGTGATCTCGCCGGTCTTGCGGGTGGCGAAGAACTTCATGGGCAGTTTGAAGACATGCCCGAAGTAGCCCAGCATCAGGGGGATATCGACCTTGATGGACAGATAGATGAGCACCCACTGCCGCACCATGCTGATGAGTGCGCTGGTGACATTGACGATGCTGAACACCAGAATGACAGCCACCAGCAGGCTCTTCAGCCCGTAGGGGAGTATCTCATCCATCAATATCTTGTTGTACATCGAGGATGCGATGCCGATGATGGTCAGGATGACCGAGCTGAGGATGGCGTAGAAGAAAAGCTTCTTCTGGGGCCACAGCAGGTCGAGGAAACGCTTGACCATGCTGCCCTGCTTCTGCTTTCCTGTCTTGAACTCCGAGGTCGGGGTCATCAGGAGCAGAACGCCGGTAAAGTTCTTGTAGAACTCATCGAGGGAGATCTTTTTCAGCTCTTTTGCCGGGTCGCCGATGATGACGTAATCGCGGCATTTGAACTTCTTTCCTTCGTCAGCGCGCTTCTTGCGCTCCTCTTCCTGCCGGACCATGTGCCGACGCCGCTCGCCGTCGTCCTTGATGGTGGTCTTCTTGAAGACCGTCACAAAGTGGGCCAGACCCTCGTCGGTGATGACCTGTGCAATACAGGGAGTGGTGAATTCGCTGAGGAAGTTTTCCCGGTCTACCCGGACGGCGGCGGTGCTGAAGCCCAGCTCCTGCGCCGCCTTTTCCATACCGGTCAGGTTTGTGCCTTTTAGGTCGGTACCCATCATGTCCCGCAGACGGGTGATGGTGATCTCCTTTTTGTAATGGAGGCACACCATTGCGAGACAGGCGGCAGCGCAGTCTGTGGTGTCGTGCTGCCGGACGTAGGTATAACGCATAGATGCTTCCTTTGTGGTTTCTATTTCAAAACGCCCGCCTTGCGGCTGAGGACGATTTGGCGAAGAAGAAAGGGCTTCCATTTCGGACGCCTCACCCGTTTCTCCAATAAAGCAGCATACAGCTCTCTGCCTCGCCCCGCCCTGCGGCCAGACGGAGCAGAGAGCAGCTGCTATCAAAAGAAGGGAGCGCCTACCCTTTGATCATTTTGACCGGCCCGGAGAGGGGATTTTGACGTACCGTCTCCTAAACCTTGGGCATAGTATAACACATTCTGTCGGCTTGTTCAAGAGGACAATTTTTAATAAACCCTTAAATTTTGAAAAAAATGTGAAAAAAGTCTCAGTTTGGTAACAGAAAGGCAGCAAAAAGGGGCGGCGAATCTTTCGATTCGCCGCCCCTTCAATAGCCCTTTGGGGGAAGTCTCAGATAATGAGATTAGCCGACCCAGCCACTGCCGCCGTTGTTGGGCAGATCACCCCAGACCTGGCCGTTGCTGTTGGTGACCTTCTTGACAGTCAGGACAGCAGCGTCCTTCATGCCCAGAGTGTAGACAACAGAAGCCAGACCCAGAGTGGTCATGATCTTGTTGCCGAAGGTCTGAGCCTCACCGCCGGGCAGACGGTCAACATTGTACAGACCGGAGAAAGTGCCGTTGTCGCCGAACAGCTTGTTGTCATCGCCCCAGCTGCCGCTGAACATGGTGCCCAGGGTAGCCTTCAGCAGCATGCTGGTGAAGCTGTTGCTGACCAGAGTGATAATGTTGCTGTTGAAACGCTTGACGCTCTCAGCAGTCCATGCGCTGGGCAGGTAATCAGCCACGGCGCCGCCGTAGACGACCTCTGCGTTCACAGCAGAGAAGTTTGCAGGCATCATCATAATGAATTACTCCCTTCAAATGAATAAAACGAATATAATCGGTCCCCTCCCGGTTGCGCAACCGGGAAAACCTATGCAACCGAGTGCGCACTCGGCAACATCACGAGATAAGTGGGCTGTAGCCTTTGAGGCTGAACCTCTCCGTCATTGCTTCGCAATGCCACTGCCCGGGTTGCGGCTCCCAGCGTCTGCTTCGCTGTCGCTTGCATCCTGCTGGCCGCTGCCCCAACAGCTCCTCCCTGTTTCCGCCGCTGGCGGCGGTCGTCGCCGTTGCTCCTACCGAGGGGAGGCCTTGGCATACCGCAAAGCCTCGCCTCTTCGCCAGAGGCTCCCCTACTAGGGGAGCTGTCGAACGAAGTGAGACTGAGAGGTTGGATGGAAGGAGAACTGCCCGGCGAAGCATAAGCCTGCCGGTCATAGAAGTCATCAACTTCCACTCTACACCATTTTACCATACTTTCCCCCTTGCCACAAGGCTAAATGGCCAGAAAACAGCCAAAATGGGCAAAAAAGTAGAAAAAATGCGTAGTAATCACTCTGCCGCCGCCCCCCAGAGCCATAAAACACTGGGGAAAAAAACGCCAGAATCTCCAAAAATACCATTACAGCTTGGATGTAGTGTAACACAAATACGCCATTTCTTCAAGAGGACATTTTTTAATTTGCCTTTAATTTTTGAAAATAATGTGAAAAAGGCTACAGTTTGGTTACATGAGAGGGGGGAATCTACCGGTTTCGCAAAGCCTCTCCCTCTGGGAGAGGTGTCACCGAAGGTGACGGAGAGGGCAAGGATGCTGACGGTGATTCAAGGGCGCAGCGATAGCATCGCTCTGACAAAGAGCCTGCTTATCGCTGCATGGGCGGTCCTTTCGTGCCGGGCTTGCCCTCTCAGACGCTTCGCGCCAGCTCCCCCAAAGGGGGAGCCTTTCGTCGAAGAGGGAAGGCCCTGCGGAATATCTAAAGCCTCTCCCCTTGGGAGAGCCATTGAAAAAGAAAAAACGGCGAAGAAAACTCTTCGCCGCAAAAAGCGCCTCTTGCCTGACTCGAACAGGCGACACCCTGATTAACAGTCAGGTGCTCTAACCGACTGAGCTAAAGAGGCAGATATTCGATTCTCAGCGGACTTGCCGCGAGATGTATTATACCGCATCTCGGGGAGGTTTGCAAGGGGTTTTTGCAATTTTTGCACACCTTTCCGGTTCTGACAAAGCCTCTCCCTCTGGGAGAGGTGTCACCGCAGGTGACGGAGAGGGCAAGGATGCTGACGGTGATTCGAGGGCGCGGCGATAGCATCGCTCTGACAAAGAGCCTGCTTATCGCTGCATGGGCGGACCTTTCGTGCCGGGCTTGCCCTCTCAGTCGCTTCGCGCCAGCTCTCCCAAAGGGAGAGCCATTGGCAGGCCGGGCCACTTCCTACTGGACGCCTAAGGCCCGATATGGCGCAAAAGGGCGGGCCTTGCTTACGGGGACAGCGGCTTCTGGACAACGCTCCTTGTCAAGCTGTCGCTGGCCTAGACAGCGGAGCACTGCTGCTTTCGATAAATCGAGCTTTGCTTGTTCAGGCGAAAGTTGACCGGCACGCCAGAGGCTCCCCCTTTGGGGGAGCTGGCATCGCGCAGCGATGACTGAGAGGGCATGCCCCTCTGGGGGAGCTGGCATCGCGCAGCGATGACTGAGAGGGCATGCCGCAACCCGGGCAGTGGCGCGAAGCGCCGGAGAGGGTTCGACCCTTTTCCTCCCGCCCCTCTGCTACCCTAGAAAGAGGGGGTGGGGCTTGTGCGGACGGTTATCTATCTCGATGTGCTTCTTCTGGTGAATTTCGTGGTGGGGGCGGCGTTCCTGCTGGCGGCGGGGCTGCTGTGCGGGGCGTGCTGTTCGCCGCTGCGGCTGGTGGGCGGCGCGGGGGCGGCGGCGGTGTCGTCGCTGGCCCTGCTGGCCCCCACCGCCCCCTGGCCGCTGGCCCTTACTTATAAAGGTATGTCCGCTGCCCTCTGCGTAGCCGCTGCCTACGGCTGGCAGGGGGCGCGGAACACCGCCCGGCTCACGGCGTGGTTCGTCCTGCTCAATCTGACCCTCACGGGGGCGCTTTTTCTGCCCGGCGCGGCCTGCAACAACCTCAGCTTCTATCTGCCGGTGTCGCCGGGGCTTCTGCTGGCGTCCACGGCGGGGGTCTGCGGCGTGGTGGAGGGGGTGCTGCACGTTCTGGGCCGCAGCGGCCCGGCCTGCTTTGGGGCGGAGCTGTCGGTGGCCGGGCAGGTCGTCCCGCTGAGCGTCTTCCGCGACACCGGCTTCCATCTGCAGGAGCCGCTTTCGGGCCGGGCGGTGGTGCTGGTGCGGCTGGATGCCGTGTCTCTGCCCACTGAGCTGAGGGCGTATCTGGACGCCTGTCTCGCGGGCGTCGGCGCAGAGCCCCGCCCGGAGTGGGGTGTGCGGTTCGTACCCTGTCAGACCGTCGCGGGACACTGTCTGCTGCCCGCCCTGCCCGCCGCGCTTGGGTCAAACGGTAGAAAACAGGACGGAATATACGCAGCGTTTTGCGATATGCCGCCTCCGCCGGGGGGCTGGACGGCTCTCGTCAGCGCGGAAACGGCGGCGCTGCTGGGCAAATGACAATACAGTGGGAGGAATGCACCTGTGTTTCAACGATTTGTAGATTTTTTGCAGCGCCTCTGGGCCAGACTGAGCTGGACGGGCGGCGCACATTATCTGAACGGCGGGCCGGGTCTGCCGCCGCCCCTGACCCCGGAGGAGGAGAAAGTCCTTCTGGCCCGGATGGCCGACGGCGACCCCGCCGCCCGGGATGAGCTCATCACCCATAACCTGCGGCTGGTGGTGTACCTTGCGAAGAAATACGAGGGCAGCGGCGTCCCTTCGGAGGACATGGTGTCCATCGGCACCATCGGGCTCATCAAGGCTGTGAACACCTTCACGCCCGAGCGGAGCATCAAGCTGGCGACTTACGCCAGCCGCTGCATCGGCAACGAGATCCTGATGTATCTGCGCAAAAGCTCCAACCGGCGGCAGGAGGCCAGCATCGACGAGCCGCTGAACATCGACGGCGACGGCAACGAGCTGCTGCTGTCGGACGTGCTGTGCAGCGAGGCGGATCAGGTGGGCCAGCGTCTCGAGCAGGACGCCGAGCGGGCCAGCCTCCGCCGGTCGGTGGAGCAGCTCTCGCCCCGGGAGCGGCAGATCATGGAGCTGCGCTTCGGCCTGCTGGACGGCGTGGAGCGGACTCAGAAGGAGGTGGCAGACGCCATCGGCATCAGCCAGAGCTATATTTCGAGGCTGGAAAAGAGGATCATACGGCAATTAAGAGAACAATTAGGGGAGTGACGCTATAAGGCTCCCCCTTTGGGGGAGCTGGCGCGAAGCGCCTGAGAGGGCAAGGATGCTGAAAGTAAAGCATCTGCACAGCGATAATTTCACTCTGACAAAAAAGTCTGCCTATCGCTGCGTGTGAGTCTCTTTCACTGCGGGCTTGCCCTCTCCGTCACCTTCGGTGACACCTCTCCCAAAGGGAGAGGCTCAAGCCGTCCCTGAATTTGGAATGAATGTTATCCTGCCCCTGCGGCCATACTTCCGGTGAAACTGAAACGAAACCGGAGGGTAGGGGATGTACAACAAGGTTGAGCTGTGCGGCGTGAACACCGCCGAACTGCCGATACTGTCCGAGCAGGAGAAGCGCGACCTGCTCACCCGGGCGCGGGCCGGGGACAAAAAGGCCCGCCAGAGCATGATAGAGGGCAATCTGCGGCTGGTGCTCAGCGTGGTGCAGCGCTTTTCGCAGCGGGGCGAGAACATGGACGACCTGTTTCAGGTGGGGTGCATCGGGCTCATCAAGGCCATCGACAACTTCGACCCGGCCCAGCAGGTGCGGTTCTCCACCTACGGCGTGCCGATGATCATCGGCGAGATACGGCGGTTCCTGCGGGACAACAACGCCCTGCGGGTGAGCCGCAGCCTCCGGGACACGGCCTACCGGGCCATGCAGTCCCGCGAGGAGCTGGAAAAGCAGCTGGGCCGTGAACCCACCGTGGACGAGATCGCCCAGAAGACCGGTCTGTCCCGCCGCGAGGTGTCGGCGGCGCTGGAATCGGTGGTGGAGCCGCTGAGCCTTGAGGAACCGGTCTACGCCGACGGCGGCGATGCGGTGTACGTCATCGACCAGGTGCGCGACCCCGATGGCGAGGACAGCTGGATCAGCGGCCTGCAGTTCCGCCAGACCGTGGCGGGCCTCACCCCGCGCGAAAAGCGCATCATGGAACTGCGCTACCTCAAAGGCAAGACTCAGATGGAGGTGGCCCGGGAGATCGGCATCAGCCAGGCACAGGTGAGCCGGCTGGAAAAGGCGGCGCTGGAGCAGTTCCACCAGATGACATGACAAAGCGGCGGTGCCTGGACACCGCCGCTTTCCGCTAACGAGGCTTGTGGTATTTTTCCCGGGTGGCCGCGCCGCCCCGCAGATGGCGCTCGGCCTTGTTCCGGGCCAGCACCATCTGCACCTGCCGGAACAGCTCCGGGCCTACCGTCCGCAGCCGCACCGACACGTCTTTGTGTACGGTGGACTTGCTGCAGCCGAAGGCCCGCGCCGCCGCCCGCACGGTGGCCCCATGCTCCACGATGTACTCTCCCAGCAGCAGCGCCCGCTGTTCCGGATCACCTTTCATGACTGCTCCCTCCCGCCAAAGTGTGCTTGTTCCAGAATATGTGACCCGGCGGGCCGATATACCGCCGGGGGCTTGACTTTTGGCGGAGAGCGGCTATACTGAAAGCGGACATGAAAACAGGGGCGCCGTGAGGCTGAGATCTGCTGGAAGCAGAGACCCTTGAACCTGATCCGGGTAATGCCGGCGTAGGTAGTTTGCGGAAAGGTCCCGATTTTCACAAACAGCCCGTGCGCCTGCCAGCAAAAGCAGGCGTATTTTTGTTTTTGTGTACTATTATTATGAGAAGAGGAATCCTCATGTCGAAATCCTACTCCAAGACCCGGGTGCTGGTGGAGTGCGCGTTGATGGTGGCGATCGGCACCGTGCTGGCCAACATCAAGATCTTCACCATGCCCAACGGCGGCAGCGTCACCCTGCTGAGTATGCTGCCCTTCGTGCTCGTCTCCTTCCGCCACGGCGTCAAGTGGGGCCTGTTCACCGGTCTGGTGAACGGCTGCCTGCAGATGCTGCTGGGCTTCTGGGCTCCCCCGACGCCCACCTTTATCTACTTCCTCGGTGAGATCCTGCTGGACTATCTGGTGGCCTTTATGGTTCTGGGTACCGCAGAGTTCTTCGCCCGCCCCTTCAAGAACCGGATGGTCGGCGTGGCCGTCGGTACCGCCATCGCAGGCTTCCTGCGCTTCATGTGCAGCTTTCTGTCCGGCGTCCTCGTCTGGGGCAACCTGAATGAGGGTCTGAGCGCCTGGACCTACAGCCTCGTGTACAACGCCAGCTACATGCTGCCGGAGACGCTCATCACTGTGGTGGGCGCTGTGCTGCTCATCAAGGCAGCACCCCAGATCTTCGACCGTCAGTACACCAAAGCCTGAGTTCTCCTGAATGCAAGTCCCGCCGGAGGCAGAAATGCACCCGGCGGGACTCTTTTTGCACGAATTTGAAAAAAGCTGTTGACAACTCTCCTTTCAGCTGGTATAATAACACACGTCGTCAGGGACGACACACCAGCTATGGGGGATTAGCTCAGCTGGGAGCCCAAGCAGTGCGCTCACGCACCCCCACAACTGAATTATGTTAGACAGCTTTTATTTGAGCGTCTCTTTTTCCAGAAGTTTCTACTTCTGGAAAATTATGGGGGATTAGCTCAGCTGGGAGAGCGCTTGCATGGCATGCAAGAGGTCACCGGTTCGATCCCGGTATTCTCCACCATTGGCTCAAATGAGAGTTACAAACACCGTTGATTTCAAATCGAAGTCAACGGTGTTTTTATATTTGTCAGCAAGCAAGTTCATCGCTGTTCTCCAAATACTGCGCAAGATCAAAGTTGAAGTCCACATGGATTTGGTATCCGCGATAAACGTCTACCCTGCGGATAAGCTGGCTGACGATCATCTTTTTTGCTTCAAAGCTGGCACTATCGTACAGGTCTGCATAAGAAATCAATTCTTCGTACAGCTGCGATACGTTTGCCATCAATTCAGCGTTTCGCTCCAGTTCTGCACTGGCTTCTTCACACAGAGTTTCCAACTCCGTGTGCTTCTTTTCCTGTGCTGCAATCATCTCGGCAAGAGTATCTTTCGGAAAAACACTCTCCCCTTTGATTACAGCCAGAATCTCAGCTTTTAAGGCGAGCAGGTCTTTTTCAGCCTTGTCGCGTTCTGCTTGAAGGGCTTGCAGATGATTCTTGCGCTCCGCAGTTTCCTTCGCATAGCGGCTGATAATAAGCTGCTCTTTGGGGATGCCTCTCAAGCGGGAGAAAATCTGGCAAACCATCTTGTCGATGATTTCATCCAGAATGTGCATAGTGTAGCCGGTCTGCCCGGTGCAATTCGTCTGCTTACGGAGTTTTCCGTAGCAAGTATAGCGGATGCGAAGTGTGTCATCCAGAGTACCATCAGAGAGTTTACGCCATTTTCGGCTGGTCGTCAGGGCAAGCCTTGCACCACAGTGGCCGCAGTAAACGTTGTTGGAAAGTAGTGCTTGTCCACGGGTACGAAGAGGAACATGGTGTTCGGCTTCTTCCGCTGCGTGGGCAGAGCGATCTTCTCGGATACGCTGTGCAGCTTCAAACTCCTCCTGCGGAATGATCTGGAGTTCGGGTATCAATTCGGAGCGGGCATCTCCGCAGCGGAGAACGCCCATATAGGTCAGGTTGCCGACCATTCCTCGCAAGCTGCCCGGATGCCAGCACTTTCCAGAGCGGGCGCGGTATCCAGCATTGTTCAGATAGGTGGCGATCCGCTGTGCGCCGTAACCCTCGTATACATATTTATCGAAGATCAGCCGAACGATTTCGGCTTCCTGCTCGTTGATATGCAGTTCGTAGAGTTCGTGCTTGCGCTTGTTGATGCGGCCACTTTTCACAAGGTCATAACCATACGGCGCACTGCCGCCCTTGAAGTGTCCTTCTTCCACAAGCTGCCGCAGACTGGTACGGGTACGGACAGAAGTTTTTTCGCTTTCGCCGTCTGCCTGCCAGAAGCGGATATAGTTCAGCAATTTGTCAGTGTGGTTGTCGAATCGCTGCTCACCCTCTTGGGTACTCCATACCCGGATGCCGTTTCGTACAAACCATTCTACGACAAATGGCGTTTCATCTGCGATGCGTCCGATACGGTCGAACATGAACACCAACAGAATATCAAATTTGCCCTTTCGGGCGTATTCCTTGATGATTTGCAGTTTGTCACGGGCTTCTGCGCGGACTTTGTGGCCAGACACGCCTTCTTCTTGTTCTTCATGGACGATGACCCAGCCCTTTGCTTCGGCAAATTTGTGACACGCCTTGCGCTGCATGGGAAGGTCTGCTTCATGGTTCGAGTTGAAATCCACCTGCTTATCGGTGGAAACACGGTACAGGCAGCAGACACGGTTTTTATTTTCAGTCATAGGGGGTTCCTCACTTTCGCTATAAAAGCGAGGATGAACGATATTCGGTTATCAAAGAACGGTTGGTCGTGGTTCATGGATTGCTCCGAATACCACTGCCATCCTCAGTATAGCGCATTCTTTTGTCCTCGTCCACGATGTCAGCTGGTCTTTTTGGTATAGCTGGTGGCGAGCAGAATGTCACGGACACGCTCAAAGACACCCGGATTGGGTTCTTTTGCAAAATTGAGGACGACAGGATAGCCATTGATAACGGTATATCGGCGATTCGGGTCGTTATTGGTCACCGGAACGTTGCCAGCGACCTGCGAAAACTTATCGACCATTGTATCATCACTCCTATATATTGTAATTTTCAATATGTAACAAGGGACATCCGCAGCTTGCAGATGCCCCTTGGCAGAGAGAATATGTTTTAGAACTTCATCGGCAGAGCGTCCTTGCGACCTTTGCCGTTGTAAGCCATGTAGATAGGGAAAACGTATTTCTTCCATCCGGGCAGCTTGGCGGGATTATCCCTGCCGATACGGTAGATCTCCATAGGATGGACACTGCCCAGCGCACGGATGAGCCGTTCTTCGCTGAACTCGCCGTGATACAGTTCCACGAAGTGCATCACGCCCCGCAGGACGGATGCACGGAACGAATCAGGCTTACCGTCCCACGCAGCCACGATCAGCCGCAGGGCTTCGCAGTAGATTTTCTCGCCCATCTGGTTGTACAGCTTGAGAGCGGTGCCCACGCAGCTGATGCGGTAATCGCTCAGCTGCAGGCTGTCATAGTTGAAAGTCAGACCAACCCGGTTGGTGGCTGCGAGAAACGCTTTGGAAGGAGCATCGCCGCCCACGACCTTGGCGCGCAGCTTGATGCCCGCCGTCAGAGGTGCGGAGTGGCCGTTCTGTTCAGCAAAGAACAGGGCTTCCTGCTCCATCGTCAAGCCGGTATAGACCTTGCAGAGAATCGGCAAATCCCTGCCGCCATTGCGGAGAATGCGCCCCTCGATGGTGTGCTGACCGTCCACCACATAATATCTGCCGTTGCGGAAGCTGACTTTCGGCTCGTTGGCGATATACTCGTTAAAGTCGGTGGCAATCAGTTCCACCTGACTGCGATGTACTCGCCGCTGATAGACCTCACGAGGATAGATCAGCTTACTACTGTGAATCACCATCATCTGGTAAGGCGGGGTGATATTGAAAGAAGCGGCAAAATTGTTCGTGTCGTTTTTCAGGCGCATCGCATTTCCTCCTTGATTCGCCAAATGTATTTTTCAGCTTCGGTCAAAATCTCAGCCACCTGCTTCTTACGCTTCGGGCTGGTGAGCAGGCTGGGATTAAAGGTGAAGCTGTATTCGAGCCGCTGAATCATGGCATGAACAGCGGATTGCAGTTCGGTGTATAACATCATTTCTTCGACCGTCCCTGCGTCCTCAAAATCGGATTTGATGGGTGTGTAGGGATAGACGGGCGGCTTGCCGTCAACCACTTCAGGCGGCGCGTAAGCCGCCGTAGAGCGGATGATGGGTTTGAGCTTCTGGATACTTCCCATCGGGTTCAGGGCAAGGCTGATCTTCACGGCATCATCGACTCGGCTCATTTCTTCCGGGGTGAGGTGTCCGACAAAATTCTGGACACGGCTCTTGTCGATGGTGAAGATCTGTTCAGCCTGAACGATGGAAGGCTCCAGCTTTTCCGGTTCCACCAGACAATGGGTCGGCTGCGCAGCCTTCTTTTCTGTCTTACTTGTCAAAGTCGCAACGATCAAAGTCGGTGAATAGGTATTACCCACATCGTTTTGCAGGATGACCGCAGGGCGGGTTCCGCTTTGTTCGGAACCGGTGCTGCTGTCCAGTCGAATAAAGTAGATGTCTCCGCGTTGGAATTTCAAAGTAGATTCCAATTGCGAAACCTCCGTTTGGATATGTAAGAAGCCCGCTGTACCTCCTAGGCAGCGGGCTTCTATTAAAATATGAAAGCGGTTTTATTTATACAGTACGCATCACCTCCCCGGTGATTGGAATGAAGCACCGGCATCAGCGGTGCATGACAACATAATCGTGACCGCGCCGTGTCTGGCAGACGGTGCAGGTGTCCATACTCCTGTCCGCACTCGGCACGAGAGCGATTTTGAAAGCCTTGGCTTCTACGAAATGCCGCAGACAGGTCGCACAGAGGGTCCGGATGGACTTGATCATTTCCGGGGTCAGTTCCATTTCCTCGTAGATTTCCTGTTCGCGCACCGTAGAATTCAACTCATCCATTTGAGCAGTCCTCCGTATCGGTAAAAAGTGAATGGCGGATAAATATGTAAAAGAACAGGAGTGACCGGAGACCGAAAACGGCATCCGGCCGCTCCTGATAAAATATGTTAAGGTCTCGCATATTCGCCCTCGGCTCCCTGCGAGTGGGGAATCGTTCGGCAGCGGACTTGTACCGCTTCATTGGCATTTCAGCCACCCCGCCTACATTCTGACCGGGCCGCGAATTACGGAAGTATCATTATCGAAGTACCAAACAACTGAACTCTTCAATTTTCAAGGTTCGTGAGTGTGGACGTTTCGCCAGCGGAGAGAGCCACTTTTGAAATTGTCCCCTCACTAGGTAGCCGACGAAAATGGTCATTTCGCACCCTCAAAATCGAAGTTCTTCAAAAATTTAGTGATTCGTGCAATTCGCTTACTAATGTTTTGGTGAGCAATTCGATAGACTTTCGATAATTCAACAACACTATATCCTTCGTATGCGTACAACGTGATAATTTCCAAATCCTCTTTTTTCAGATGTTCAAGTGCAGTAAGTAGACGTTCGTCCTCGATTTCCCCAATCCATGCAAAGCTGCTTTTGGTTTCGTGATATGTATCCACTATGGTTGTTGCTTCCATATATTTCTGCATTAGAGGTGATGTTTCATCCTCACTGCATTCAAACGATGAATTTGAAAGTTCCTGCGTTCGCTCAATGCAGGTACGTTCGGAATTGAACTGCTGACGGTCATAGTCGTACATCTTCTGAATGGCATCCTCAGCCATTCCTGCCGCTGCGTACTCGATTCGCAACTTTTCCCAGTGCGCTTCAAACTTTTTTAACTCATAGCCCTTATTAAAAGCCATCGCAAACCTCCAAATTTTCGATAAATCGTAAAAAATCGAAAACTTGGAGTTGCTAGGGATACCGTGCGGCCAGCTCCAGCCACGAAAAATGGGCAAAAAGAAACATGAAGTGTCCTTTCCGCCGGATGCGGAGGTTGAGGACACTTCACTGCTGGACAGCTTGCGGGCTTTTCTTGGCAACAAAAAAGAGATGCACTAAAGAAAAGGGTACCGACACTGTTTTCCATCCGAAAATGGAAAGCGGCATAAGTATCCTCGGCCTTTAATGCATCTCAGGCTTCGATATGTTTTTGTTCTGACGCATCGAAGCCCATAAAAAAGAAAACCGCCGTGCGATCAGCTTTTGCAGGGCATCGATTCGTGCCCTGTAAGCATATCACACGACGGTGTTATGAAAGTCATCTAGCGGTGTTATGAAAGTGTTATGGAGCCATTTTTCCCCTTTCTGAAAAATTTTTGGTGTTATGAAAGTCACATGAAGGTGTTGCGAAAGTGTTATAGGAATCATTCTTACCAATTGGCTCCAAATGCAAGGATTTCCTCGTATTCTTCCGTGGTCAGATGTTCCTTTGCTGCGGCCAGCTCGTTGGTTGCAAGTTCATTCATTCCCTGCGCTTTCAGAGAGCGGATCAGCCAGCAGTATGCTTTCGGATTATCCGGAGCGATGGTCAGAGACTTCATGGCATACTGATTGAGCAGGTCATAAGAATGCAGCGAATCCAGCTGCTTCAGCAGTTCACTGACAGCACCCATATAGGAAAGATGGTATTTTGTGGCAAACTGAATAAGCCAATGTTCTCCATCCGCAGAGGACAAGACCTTCCCATGATAGAGGTCAA
>OBRJ01000556.1_pt1 | contig 16386 bp, 10 predicted proteins | sample 1494831 | NCBI WGS metagenome assembly OBRJ01 (sample SAMEA3360658, study PRJEB22359) | human gut metagenome | biome: ENVO:urban biome; feature: ENVO:human-associated habitat; material: ENVO:feces | place: Bangladesh | collected 2011
AATTTTATATCCATGGAAGTTTGTTCCGGAATATGGAATACTCCAGATGACGGAATCAGGGGAAAAAGCTGGAAAAACAACGGAAAGCCAGGAGTCCGATGAGGAATATATGCAGGTGGCAGATCGTGCAGTCGAAGCATTATTTACAGGAGATACCGATACGCTTCTGAGCCTGTTGCCGGAGCGGTATTTTGGCCAATATGGGGAAACGTTACAGTGGATCATAGAAAATGCAGTGGAAGAGGAACTTCAGAAACTGCAAGATGAAGTTGGGGATATACAAATTACCCATTGGCCAGTCAGATCAGAAAAACAGTCCGAAGGCAACATGGAAAAAATAAAAAGTCATTATGGAGAAGAAGGAGATACGGTCACCGATGCAAGAAATGTGTTTGTGGAAGTGAGTGCATCCGGCATAGAACCGGAAGAAATGGCGATAGCGGTTGTTGAAATTGACGGAAAATGGTATCTCGACTTTGAGGGTTGGGACGATGGATCGGAAGAAAACTATGACGACGAAGACGACGACGAAGAAGATGATGATGATGATACATGGTCGGATGATGAAGACGATATAAGTTCAAATGCGGAGACGTCTCATACATTGGAAAATATGAAATTTTCTGATGCAAGAGAATTTCAGGATGGACTTGCCTTTGTAAGAATTCACGGAAAGGGGGAATCTTACAAAGGCTTTCTGGATAAAAAGGGAAAGTTAAAGTTTTATATACCTTTTGATGAAGATGCAATTGATGCAGATATTTATCGGTACGATGTGAATTTTAATAATGGTTATAACTGGTTCGTCTATGACAATATTTTTTATGTGATTGACACGGATGGAATGATAAAAAGCCAGTATGATGCAGACAAAGTGGCAGATTACGGCGGTGGTTATACCTGGCTGGAGGAGGAAGAAAATGTATCCTGGGATGATGCCGGGTTTTGGAAATATACACTGTATAGTCCGGAAGGGGGTGAAGTGTGTGATTATACAGTCAGCAATCAGGACCTGGAAAATCTGAGCTTTAAAAGATCCTACATGGGTGATGGAAAATTTCTGTATAAAAAAATGGACGGTACGAAAGAAGTCTGTGTTCTGGTTGAGCCGGAACTGGGAAAAGAAACAGAGTTAAACGTTTCGTTTGACAAAGCAGAAGAACATGGAATGCGGGACGGACTTATCATAGAAACGGGCGCAATGGACGATGGATATTGGGCAGGGGATGAAAATCCGTTTCATATTACAGTGATCGGGAATGGAGAAGAAAAAGAAATTGAAATCCCGAGTCAGTATCTTGGCCCGTTTGGCGGATATCCGACTCTGCTCGACTGGACAAAAAAATATGCACTTTTTACGGTAAGACAGGACGACCAGGACATTTATTTTTTGTGTGATCTGGAGACAGGCGATATCAAAAAATATACAGGAAAGTATGCGCCGTATTTTAAATATTATTCCACTACAACAAGCTGCATCGAGGATAATGTTCTTGCACTTTCCATGTATGGGGAAGATAATCAGTTTTATGTCTGCCTAATCAATGCGGATACCATGAAAGAAATTGCCGATCCGATTGCCGGAGAATCTTTTTCCATGGAAGATAAGACATTACTGATCGATCAGAAAGAATTGTATGATTTAAGCGGGAATCTGTTATATACCGTTGAGGATGGAAAAAAAGGAGAACTGGTCAGTGATGGAATCCTGCAGGTAACATACAGCGAGGAAGAAAAAGAGACTGTGGATGGTGAGTCGGAATATGTCGAGGTAGATAAGACAGATTATTACGATCTGAAAGGCAAAAAGTTATTTTCGGAAATGGATACAGCAGATAGCAAAATGGTGCTGGAACCATCCGAAGAAGTATAAAAATAGAGCAGAACAGGAGAATTTTCAGATGAAAACAAAAGCAAAATACGTCATTGTAATTCTGTTTTTATGTACGATACCACTATATTTCTGCAGAATGATCGGCTGGAAAGATGATGCCATCCGGCTTTACGATGTGATTCTCTATGGAATGGAAAGCCAGGAAGGAGACTCTTTTGTCGGAGGGATGATCTGGAAACTGATGCAGGAAAGTGTCTTTGAAAATATCAACGCATGGTTGATTGGAACAGCGGCAGTAACGCTTGTGGGATCAGTTCTGGTTACGCTGTTAAATGGAAAAAAGACCTATGTTCTGGCAATTGTATTATCCATCGTGACAAACGGAGGTCTTGCGTGGTCAATGCAACGACTCAGCTGGGGATGGAAAAACAAGGTTGATTATAACGGCCAGATGACAGGAATGCCGCTTCGCATGGAATTTGTGTGGGTGTGGATAGCACTTCATGTTCTGATTCTTATATTTGCACTGTGGGGAATGGTTTCTAAAGAGAAAAGTGCTTCAAAGAAAAGTATTTCAAGAAAAATTGAGCCGGAAAAAATCAAATCAAAAAAAACGGAATCGAAAAAAATCAAGCCGGAAGAAACCGTATCAAAGAACCCGGCAGCTTCGAAGATGCGGTCAGCGTGTCCCTCCTGCGGAAGAATTCCGAAAGAAGGAGAAAAGTTTTGTACGCGCTGCGGATCAAAACTGCAATAAGAGGAGCAGAAAATGAAAAAGGAAATCAAATGTCCCAGGTGCAGACGCAGGATTCAGAAAGAAGATGCCTATTGCCAGTACTGTGGCTGCCATGTGGCGGAAGAAAAAAAGAAGAAGAGAAAAAAGAAAATTCGAAGATTTCTGGTACTTGTCATTGTGATTGTGCTGTTTTTAGGTATCCTGCTTGCCATTGCAGTTGGATCACAGAAGAAGCAAATACAGGGATGGAAAGAAAGACAACTGGAAGAATGGAAACAAAAACAGGAAAAAGTGCAGGCAGATGAAGGTGACCAAAGCCAAAAACAGAACAAGAATCAGAATGGAGAACAGTCGCAGGATAGTCAGGATGTGAAAGAGCCAGGCACAATGAAAAAATGTGCCAATGGGGATACGGTTTATCAGCCGTCGGTAAGTACCGTTTCTTATGATGAAGATACCGGCCTGTTGTACTACGAAAATCTGCTGATTGTTTATCTGATAGAAAACAGCAGCCAGGAAGAGCGGGAAGCACTTGCAGCAAGGGTAGATGGAACGCTGGTTGGAAATATGAGCGGAAGCATGAACGTGATTGAAATCCTGGTGGAGGACACCGCGTATGCGGATCTGGAACAGAAGGCTGAAATTCTGATGGAAGAAGAAAATGTGCTCTACAGTTCGACGGAAATTCCGATGATGATGGAAAATACTGCAGATGAGAATCCATGGGAGGCAGGAGAACAGGATAAAAAGAATAATGACCATAATGAAAGCAAACCAGATGGAAATGACTGGTGGGCAGAGGCAATTGGAGCATTTTCTGCATGGGACTATGTTGATTCCCACGAGCAGGATCTTGCCAATGTGGCGGTCGGCATTATGGATGATGGAGTTGATGCGGAACACGAAGAATTTCAGAAAAACGGCGAAAGTAAAATTCACTGGCTGGAAGATTACAAAGAAAATCTGGCATTTGACCATGGCACACATGTGACGGGATTGATCGGTGCGGAAAATGATCAGGCCGGAATCCGTGGGGTGGCAGATCGGACGGATTTGTATTTTGTGAGCTGGTGGAAAGAAGATCTCTTCAGTACAGGAGAATATGTAAATGTAACAAAACAGATGATTGAAACGATGCTAAGTGAACATACGGCCTGCGTGGTGAATAATTCATGGGCAACTGTGATACAATCCAGAGAGCAGTATTTAAAAGATACGCTAATCGGGGAAAGACCGGTATGGGAAGAAAAAATAGCGGAGTTTCTCATAGAAAAAGGGAAGATTGATCAGAAATATGAGTTGTACGAAAGTTATCAAAAGGAATTAGAAACGAGCGCAAAATGCACTTCCAGTCAGATGATAGTGATGCTTTTTGAATTGCTTTTAAATCAACAGGAAAGATTTTTAATTGTCCAGAGTGCAGGCAATGGGTATGATAACGGTGGTGTGGGATTTGATGTTCAAAAGACAGGAGATTATTGCGGAATTAATGAGGAGGTTTATAACAGACTGGATGGAAAAACGCATAGATTAAGCAGAAGCGGATACTCCTATGAGAAAATTCGAAATCATATCCTGATTGTAGGTGCAGTGCAGGAAACAGAAAAGGGATATCAAATGACAGAATTTTCAAATTATGGTTCCAATATAGATATTGTTGCACCTGGATATGCTGTTTACAGCACGATTACAGAAAAAGATGATTCCTATACCGAAGAAAATCCAGGCCATGAAAATCTTAGAACAGTGAAAAACGGGATTAAATATGGAAATCTGCCTGGAACATCCATGGCGGCCCCACTGGTTTCCGGTTCTGCGGCTGTTCTGTGGTCTGTGGCTCCGGAACTTTCGGCGGAGGAGGTAAAAGAGACACTGATCTCCACAGCCGGAACCGCAAGATCAACCTGTCAGGAGGACAAGCGGGAAGAGTATCCGATGCTGAATCTGAAAGCTGCCCTGGAAAAGGTGGCAAAAAAAGATGCAACACATGTAATACTGGAAACCTTTTATAATAACGGAGAAAAAACGCATGACCTGTTTGCTTCAGAAGAAAATCGGGATCAGGAGTATGCTGTGATTACCGGATTGGATCAGGATGAAAATGTAGTATGGACCATTGAGACAGAAAAATCTCCGGCAGCGGAGATAACAGCCAATACAGAAATTGGAATTTATGAAGACAGGTATTATTATGCGCATTGTGGAGTTATTTATGCCGTACGCCTCCGGGACGGAAAAGAAATCTGGCACAGTGCATCATCACATGGTTCCATGACAGGAACGGATTTCGGACCGGACGGAACACTTTATTACTGCTCTTTCTATGGACCAGATTTTGGCGCAATTGATAAAGACGGAAATGAATTGTATGAAGTAGAAAGTTTCTATCCGGGATACTATTGGGCATATGAAGTACATTACGAAGGTGATCATGTTGATGTGAAAATGGACGGTACACCGTCCGGAGAAGAAACGGTGATCCGTGTCAATCTTTCTGACTATTCTTATTCTGTGGTACAGGAGTAGAAAACATGATTCCAGGCATAAACCCAAGGATAGACTGAAACATGAGTCTAGGCATAAGCACGGGATAGGACAAAACATAAGATAAAGTATAATGGGATGCCGCAGTTCGGGAAAAAATCCGGATTGCGGCATTTTTTTGCTGTCATGCACACGAACAAAAGATCCAAAGGGAGCTTTTTAGTGAAAAAAGAGTGAATTTGCACACAGGAAGTCCGAAATTTGATATAATATGAGAAATTTGAGGGAGATAAAAATTTTTTAACCGAATCATCGCTAACTACAGATATCCATTCGATGAACAGGAAAGGGACAGGGGACTTTATTTATGAAATTTCGACCATGTATTGATATCCACAATGGAAAAGTAAAACAGATTGTTGGGGGATCCTTAAAAGATCAGGGAAACCAGGCAAATGAAAATTTTGTTTCGGAGCAGGATGCGTCTTACTATGCGCAGTTATATGAAGAAAAAGGGATCACCGGAGGTCATGTGATTCTTCTGAACAAAAAAGATTCCGAATATTATCCGGAAACAAAGCGCCAGTCATTGCTGGCACTCTCGACGTACCCGGGCGGCCTGCAGGTGGGAGGCGGCATTGATGCGGAGAATGCGTGCGAGTTTCTGACAGCGGGGGCAAGCCATGTGATTGTGACTTCGTATGTATTCCGCGACGGCCATGTGTTCTATGAAAATCTGGACAAGCTGGTGACGACGGTAGGAAAGCAGCGGCTGACACTGGATTTAAGCTGCCGGAAGCGGGACGGAAAATACTATATCGTGACGGACCGCTGGCAGAAGTTCACGGACGAAGAAGTGACAGAGGAACTGCTGCATCACCTGTCAGAATACTGTGATGAGTTCCTGATCCATGCCGTGGATGTCGAGGGAAAGGCTTCCGGCATTGAGACGGAGCTGGTGGAACTGCTTGCGAAGATGAAAGATTTTCCGGTGACGTACGCCGGCGGCGTGGGAAGTTTTGAAGACCTGGAGCTGCTCAAAAAACTGGGAAACAACCACGTCGATGTGACAATTGGCAGCGCACTGGATCTGTTCGGCGGCAAAATGAAGTTTGAAGACGTGCTGGCAGTATGCCGCCGGTAAGCGGAAACGGACGTTCACCCGCGCCATTCGCAAAACCGCGCTTTCAGCGCTCTCCGCTGCTGCGCAGCTCCTTTTTGCTCATAACCAGGCGCTCCCTTTGTATCTTATTCTCGACAGATTTTCATGCGAACATGAAATCTGTCAAAAATAAGATACAAGTGAACTGTAACAGAAAAAACTCTAAAATATTCATGAATTTTCTAAATACTATTGCAAATAAAGACAACTATTGCTATAATTAGAGTTACTTACAGGGGAAGTGAAGAACCTGTAAAATTTGAGAGCAAAGGGGTTGGGCATAATGAAAATTACCATCAGCGGAAAAAATATTGACGTGACAGAGGGATTAAAAGCCGCAGTCAATGAAAAACTTGGCAAACTGGAGAAATATTTTACGCCTGACACAAATGTCATTGTAACCTTAAGTGTGGAGAAAGAAAGAAAGAAAATTGAGGTTACCATTCCGGTAAAAGGAAATATCATCCGTTCCGAGCAGGTAAGCAACGATATGTACGTATCCATCGATCTGGTAGAGGAAGTCATCGAACGCCAGCTTCGCAAATACAAAAACAAAATTGCCGACAAACAGCAGGAAGCAGGAAACTTCCAGAAAGAATATCTGGAGCATGACTATCTGGAAGACGAAGACATCCAGATCATCCGTACGAAAAAATTCGGCATGAAACCAATGTATCCGGAAGATGCCTGCGTACAGATGGAACTTCTTGGACACACCTTCTTCGTATTCCGCAATGCAGAGACCGACGAAGTAAACGTCGTTTACAAGAGAAAGAACAACACCTACGGTCTGATCGAGCCGGAGTGCTGAAAAGTAAATAAAGAATGAACAGTCACCCTGTTTCCAGCTTAGAAAAGCTGTGAAACAGGGTGACTTTTTCGCGGAAAGGGCCGGAAAGTCCGGGAAAAGCCGTAAAAACAGCGGAAAACCGGGGAACGGCACCAAATGTTTACGAAAAATTCATTGTTATCTTGTGCCAGAAGTGGTAGAATAGTACCATATGTTAATATGGCAATTAATAGAGAAAGCAGGAGCAAACATTCTATGAAATTCACAGAAAAACTTTTTGGTACGCACAGTGAGCGCGAGCTGAAACGAATCTATCCAATTGTAGACAAAATCGAAGCTCTCCGCCCGACCATGCAGGCGCTGACCGATGAAGAGCTGCGTGCCAAGACAAAGGAATATAAAGACCGCTACCACGGAGGCGAATCCCTGGATTCCATTCTCCCGGAAGCATTCGCAACCGTCCGCGAGGCAGCAAAACGTTCCCTCGGTATGGAACACCACCGCGTACAGCTGATGGGTGGTATTATCCTCCATCAGGGCCGTATCGCTGAGATGAAAACCGGTGAAGGAAAAACCCTCGTTTCCACCCTTCCGGCTTACCTGAATGCACTGACCGGACGCGGTGTCCACATCGTTACCGTCAACGACTACCTGGCAAACCGAGATGCAGAGTGGATGGGAAAAGTCCACAGATTCCTCGGTCTGACCGTCGGCGTCGTTTTAAATGATATGAAAAACGATGAGCGCCGCCAGCAGTATGCATGCGACATCACCTACATCACCAACAATGAGCTTGGTTTCGATTACCTGCGTGACAACATGGTGATCTACAAAGAGCAGCTCGTACAGAGAGAACTTGCTTACTGTATCATCGACGAGGTCGACTCTGTCCTGATCGACGAGGCAAGAACACCTCTGATTATTTCCGGACAGAGCAGCAAATCCACAAAGCTGTACGAGACGGCTGATATCCTGGCACACCAGATGGAGCGCGGCGAGGCAAGCGGTGAGATGACCAAGATGACCGCGATCATGGGCGAGGAGATCGAGGAGACCGGAGACTTCATCGTCAACGAGAAGGACAAATTCGTTACCCTGACCGATGACGGTGTGAAGAAAGTCGAGAACTTCTTCCATATCGAGAACCTCTCCGATCCGGAGAACCTGGAGATCCAGCACAACGTGATCCTGGCGCTGCGTGCCAATTATCTGATGCACCGCGACAAGGACTACGTAGTCAAAGACGACGAGGTTCTGATCGTCGATGAGTTCACCGGCCGTATCATGCCGGGCCGCCGTTATTCCGATGGTCTGCATCAGGCAATCGAGGCAAAAGAGCACGTAAAAGTAAGAAGAGAGAGTAAGACTCTGGCAACCATCACGTTCCAGAACTTCTTTAACAAATACGAGAAAAAAGCCGGTATGACCGGTACTGCCCTCACCGAGGAGCAGGAGTTCCGTGATATCTACGGCATGGACGTTATCGAGATCCCGACCAACCGCCCGGTCATCCGTGTGGATATGGACGATGCCGTATACATGACGAAAAAAGAGAAATTCCACGCAGTCGTAGAGGAAGTCAAAGAGGCACATGCCGTGAACCAGCCGGTTCTGGTTGGTACCATCACCATTGAGACTTCCGAGCTGATCAGCAAAATGCTGCGCCGCGAGGGAATTCCGCATCAGGTCTTAAATGCGAAGTTCCATGAGCTCGAGGCAGAAATCGTAGCCCATGCCGGCGAGGCAGGAGCCGTTACCATCGCGACCAACATGGCCGGCCGTGGTACCGATATCAAGCTGGATGATGTGGCAAAAGCTGCCGGCGGCTTAAAGATCATCGGCACCGAGCGTCATGAGTCCCGCCGTATCGACAATCAGCTCCGCGGTCGTTCCGGCCGTCAGGGAGACCCGGGTGAGTCCCGTTTCTACATTTCCCTGGAAGACGATCTGATGAGACTCTTCGGTTCCGAAAAACTGATGGGTATTTTCAAATCCCTCGGCGTACCGGAAAATGAGCAGATCGAGCACAAGATGCTTTCTTCCGCCATCGAAAAAGCGCAGAAGAAGATCGAGGGCAACAACTACGGAATCCGTAAAAACCTGCTCGACTATGACCAGGTCAACAACGAGCAGCGTGAGATCATCTACAAAGAGAGACGCCGCGTTCTGGACGGCGAGAGCATGAGAGACACCATCTTCAAGATGATTGCCGACACCATCGACAATACTGTGGATCTCTGCATCGGCGAGAACACCGAGCAGTCCGAGTGGGATCTGACCGAGTTAAATGAGATGCTGCTCTCCATCATGCCGGTGAAGGCAGTGACAAAAGAGCGCGTAGAGAAGATTTCCAAAAACGAGCTGAAACAGCAGTTAAAAGAGGAAGCTGTTAAACTCTACGAGGAGAAAGAAGCAGAATTCCCGGAGGAGGAGCAGATTCGTGAGCTTGAGCGTGTCGTTCTTCTGAAGGTTATCGACCAGAAGTGGATGGATCATATCGATGATATGGATCAGCTCCGCGAGGGTATCGGCCTGCAGGCATACGGCCAGAGAGACCCGAAGGTTGAGTACAAGATGGCAGCTTACGACATGTTTAACGAAATGCTCGAGTCCATCCAGCAGGATACCGTCCGTCTCCTGTTCCATGTACGTGTTGAGCAGAAAGTAGAACGTGAGCAGGTAGCCAAAGTGACCGGGACCAACAAAGACGAGTCCGGCCCGAGAAAACCGGTACAGCGCGCAGAGCGTAAGATCTATCCAAACGATCCATGCCCGTGCGGAAGCGGCAAGAAGTACAAACAGTGCTGCGGAAGAAAACCGGTTTGATAAAAGCAGAACAGCAGTGAGACGGATGAGCACGATCCGTTTGACAAAGCACGCAGCTTCCCTACCAGAAGCTGCGTGTCATACAAAATATAAAACAGAAAGCAGGTGAAGCTTGTGGTAGTTGAATTAGACCAGTTCAAAATGGAACTTGGCACATACGATAAACCATTAGTGGAAGTGAGGGATTCACTTTGACCTCGCTAACAAAGAGCAGAGGATCGAAGAATTAGAGCGTAAAATGGAGGAACCCAATTTCTGGGACAACCCCGAAGAAGCGCAGGAGCAGATGAAACAGCTGAGCAGCATGAAAGAGGACAGAGATACGTATCAGAAACTGGTATCCGCCAAAGAAGATATGGAAACTCTGATTGAGATGGGACAGGAGGAGGATGACGATTCCGTTGTTCCGGAAATCGCGGAAATGATGGAAGAGTTCAAGGCATCCTTCGATGCCATCCGCATCAAAACCCTGCTGTCCGGCGAATTTGACAAGGACAATGCGATCATCAAACTGAACGCAGGTGCAGGCGGAACCGAGGCGTGCGACTGGTGCGGCATGCTGTACCGTATGTACACCAGATGGGCAGAACGCAAAGGCTTTACGATCGAGGAACTCGACTTTCTGGACGGTGATGAGGCCGGTGTGAAGTCCGTGACATTCCAGGTCAACGGCGAAAACGCTTACGGTTATCTGAAATCCGAAAAAGGCGTTCACCGTCTCGTCCGTATTTCTCCGTTCAATGCGGCAGGAAAACGCCAGACCTCGTTCGTATCGTGCGATGTTATGCCGGATATCGACAAAGAGATCGATGTTGAGGTGCGTGATGAGGACATCCGTATCGATACGTACCGTTCCAGCGGTGCCGGCGGACAGCACATCAACAAGACGTCATCGGCGATCCGAATCACGCATATGCCGACCGGCATCGTGGTTACGTGCCAGAATGAGCGTTCCCAGTTCCAGAACAAGGACAAGGCAATGCAGATGCTGAAAGCAAAATTGTATATGCTGAAACTCCAGGAGCAGGCAGACAAGCTGAGCGACATCCGCGGCGAAGTAACCGAGATCGGCTGGGGCAACCAGATCCGTTCTTACGTTATGCAGCCATACACCATGGTCAAAGACCACCGTACCAACGCAGAGACCGGAAACGTCGATGCAGTCATGGACGGCGGAATTGATCTGTTTATCAACGCATATCTGAAGTGGATTGCCCTCGGAACCGGAGCGAAAGAGGAAGAAGCATAATTCGGCTGTGGGCAGAGCACAGTGACAAGTAAAATAAGGAGCATTTTCACCAACAGAGGACGGAAATGCTCCTTTCTGTTTTGAAGCCAAAGGCAAACAGGAGGTAAAAGTATGGGTATTATCAGAGCAGCAGTCAATGCAGTACACGGCAGTCTCGCCGATCAGTGGCTGGAGACCGTGGAACCGTATGAGATGGGGGAACATACGGTATTTACAGAGGGAATTCTGGTAAGAAAAGGCCAGAATAAAAAGGGAAGCCAGACGATTTCAAACGGTTCTGTGATCCATGTCTATGACAATCAGTTCATGATGCTGGTGGACGGCGGAAAGATCATTGATTACACCGCAGAGCCGGGCTACTTTACTGTAGACCAGTCATCGTCTCCGTCGATGTTCAGCGGATCGCTTGACGCAGCCGTAAAAGATACGTTTGAGCGCCTGAAATTCGGCGGCCAGACCCCGCATGAGCAGAGAGTTTTCTATATTAATCTGCAGGAAATCAAGGGAATCAAATTCGGAACGAGAAATCCGGTCAACTATTTCGACCAGTTCTACAATGCCGAGCTGTTCCTTCGGGCACACGGTTCCTATTCCATCCGCATCGTCGATCCGCTCCGCTTCTACGCAGAGGCTGTGCCGAGAAACGCATCCCGCGTAGAGATCGAGGATATCAACGAGCAGTATATGAACGAATTTTTAGAGGGCCTGCAGTCCTCGATCAATCAGATGGCAGCCGACGGCATCCGCATTTCGTTCGCAGCATCCAAGAGCGCCGAGCTGTCCCGCTACATGGCAGATGCGATGGATGAGAGCTGGCGGGCAATGCGCGGCATGGAGATCCAGTCCGTGGCAATCGCAAGCCTTTCCTACGATGAAGCTTCCCAGAAACTGATCCAGATGCGCAACGAAGGTGCGATGATGTCTGATCCATCGATCCGTGAGGGCTATGTACAGGGAGCGATGGCACGCAGTATGGAGAAAGCAGCAGTCAACCCAAACGGAGCCATGAACGGCTTTATGGGTGTTCAGATGGGCATGAATGCCTTCGGTTCCTCGTTTGCATCGGCGTCCGCTTCGAATCAGCAGCAGATGCAGCAGCAGGCGGCAGCCAAGGCACAGCAGGAAGCTGCAAAAGGCGTATGGAAATGCTCCTGCGGAACGGAGAACACCGGCAATTTCTGCTCAAACTGCGGAAGTGCAAAGCCGATGGTGTGGATCTGCGGCAAGTGCGGAACCGAGAACAGCGGTAAATTCTGTTCGAACTGCGGCAGCCCGAAACCGGAAGCGGCAGGAAAATGGATCTGCGCATGCGGAACGGAGAATACCGGCAAGTTCTGCTCGAACTGCGGAAAACCAAGACAGTAAAAGAAAACAGATAACCATCCAATACAACAGCGGCTCCGGGGAAGGAGGGATAGAATATGGAGGTTATTACATACAAATGCCCGAACTGCGGAGGCGATCTGACCTTCGATCCGGCAAGCGGAAAGTATAAATGCGAGTACTGCCTGTCCTCGTTTACACAGGAAGAAGCCGAAAAGGCGAACCCGAAAGCAGCGGAAGCGCTGAACGGGGAGGACGATGCTGCCGGTGCACAGGAAGCATCCGATGCACAGAAGGAAAGCAGTACGGAGGAAACAAAAGGGGAAACAGAGCAGGGCGAAGCAGTTGTCTACACCTGCCCGAACTGCGGCGCCGAGATTGTGACCGATGCGACGACGGCAGCGACATACTGTTTCTACTGCCACAATCCGGTGGTGCTTTCAGGCCGGCTTTCGGGAGAATATATGCCGGATTTTGTGCTGCCGTTCAAAATCAGCAAGGAGCAGGCAATCGAGAAATTTTTGTCATTTACCCGGAAGAAACACTTTATTCCGAAGGACTTTTTCGAAAAGAGTCAGGTACAGAAGATGACAGGTGTCTATTTCCCGTACTGGATTTACGGCGGAGACTTTGAGACGGATTACATGGCGCGCGGCCGGAAGGTGAGAGTCTGGCAGACCGGTGATGTGGAGTACACAGAGACCAGCATCTACGATGTCCGCCGGGAAGGAGAGGTCCGTGTGGACGGTCTGTCGCGCAACGCGCTGAACAAGGCAGACCGCGATCTGATCGAATGCGTGCAGCCATACCGTCTGGAGGAGATGCAGCCGTTTTCCATGGGATACCTTTCCGGCTTTCAGGCGGAAAAGCGTGATATCGAACAGCAGCAGATCGCACCGGAACTGAAAAAAGAACTGGAGACGATGGCACGCGGCGCCATGCGGAATGAGGCGAACGAATATATCTCCCTTGAGCAGGAAAAAATGAACCTTTCCCCGAAGCAGGAGAACTGGCGTTACGTCCTGTTTCCCGTCTGGACGCTGACGTATCCGGGAAAGGACGGGAAGGTTTACTACTATGCGATGAACGGCCAGACCGGAACGATCAACGGCGATTTTCCCTATGAGCGGAAGAGAGCCCTTCTGACGTCGGCTGTGAGTGCTCTTCTGGTCCTGCTTGTGATGCTGATAGGAGGGTATTTCGCATGAGAAGAATGAAAAAAGCAGGACAATATCTGCTCGGAATTTTTGCGGCCCTTCTGCTGTGCGGAGTTTTTTTTGTGAATATTGTAAAAGCCGAATCCCAGTATGTCTACGACAATGCATCACTTCTTTCCAATGAGGAGGAGCAGGACCTCGAGAGATCCTGTACAGAGTTCGAGCGCAATACAAAGCTCCATATGGTCATCCTGACCGAGCGCAGCAGTGGTTCCGAGGACTGTCAGGCGATTGCAGATGATTTTTATGACAAAAAGTATCCGAAAGAGCCAAACGGTGTCTGCTTCCTCATCGATATGGGACAGCGCCAGATTGTGATTTCGACATCTGGTATTATGCAGTATTACATGTCCGATGCGGAAATTGATGATATCCTGCAGGCGGCGCAGGGCTACGCGAAAGACGGCGACTATGCGGGAACCTTTGCAAAAATGATTACGATGACGCAGGAATGCTTCGACCGCGGCGTTTCCGATGCGGACTATCTGATTACAGAAGACGGTTCCATTATTCATTACCGCAAAATCAACAGCACGGAAGCTCTTATTTCTGTTATCGCAGCGGCTGCGACAGGAATTCTTGTTTATTTTGGAATCTGGAAGAGCTACAGACGAAAGAAAAACCGTGGTGCAAAGAGCTATGCGGATCTGAAACGCGTAAACATCAGAGACCGCAGGGATGTGCTGATCGACCGTCATGTATCGATGCACAAAATCCAGAAGGATGATGGAAACCACGGCGGAGGCGTTTCTGGCGGCGGAGGTGGCGGCGGAAGCACCGTTCACACTTCGTCGAGCGGAAACAGTCACGGCGGCGGAAGCATTGGCTTCTGAAAACCGATTCGAAAAAATTCCTTGCGTATTGTGTCGGAATATGATACGATCTTTCCTGTGAAAACAAATGTATTTCCTGGAAAGAGTATAAAGGTAGAGGATTGCCATGAGAGAAGAGAAAACAAAGTACTATGTAATCAAAGAAAAAGCGGTTCCCGAGGTTCTTTTGAAGGTCATCGAGGCCAAACGGCTGATGGATATGCAGGAGCTTACCGTGCAGCAGGCAACGGAAAAAGCGGGAATCAGCAGAAGCTCTTTCTATAAATACAAAGATGATATTCTTCCTTTTCATGACAACGCAAAAGGAAAAACGATTACATTTATTCTGCAGATGGACGATGAGCCGGGACTGCTTTCCGATGTGCTGAAGATTATTGCCGGGTTTCACGGAAACATTCTGACCATTCATCAGACCATCCCGTTAAACGGCGTGGCATCGCTGACGATCAGCGTGGATATCGCGGAAGACCGGGGAGACGCCTCGGAGATGATTAACGAGATTGAGTCCAGACAGGGAGTTCATTATTTTAAAATATTAGGACAGGAGTCCTGAAAAAGAAAAAGCAAGAGAGGGACAAAAGAGATGATTCAGATTGCAGTATTAGGATATGGCACCGTTGGTTCCGGCGTGGTAGAAGTCATCAACACGAACCATGACAGCATCAACAAGAGAGCAGAGAACGAGATTAATATCAAATACGTTCTGGATTTAAGAGATTTCCCGGGAGATCCAGTGGAAAAAGTGCTGGTACATGATTACGAAGTGATCGCAAACGATCCGGAGGTTGATATTGTTGTCGAGGTTATGGGCGGCGTTGAGCCGGCTTACACCTTCACAAAACGTGCGCTGGAGGCTGGAAAGAGCGTCTGCACATCCAACAAAGAGCTGGTGGCAAGACACGGTACCGAGCTTCTTGCAATTGCAAAAGAGCACGGCGCAAACTATCTGTTTGAGGCAAGCTGCGGCGGCGGTATCCCGATCATCCGTCCGTTAAACTCCTCCCTGACTGCAGATGAGATCGATGAAGTAACTGGTATCTTAAATGGTACCACGAACTATATCTTAAGCAAAATGGCAAGCGACGGTTCCGATTTCGCGGATGTATTAAAAGAGGCACAGCGCCTCGGCTACGCAGAGCGCAACCCGGAAGCAGATGTAGAAGGCTACGATGCGTGCCGTAAAATTGCGATTCTTTCTTCTCTTGCTTATGGAAAAGAAGTCAATTACGAAGAGGTTTACACCGAGGGAATCACAAAGATTACCGCAGAGGATATCAAATATGCGACCTCGATGGGAACCGCAATCAAACTGCTCGCAACAAGCCGCAAGGTGGATGATCAGTATTACGCCATGGTAAGCCCGGTGATGATTGACGCGAAAAACCCGCTGTACAGCGTAAACGGTGTCTTCAACGCCATCTTCATCCACGGAAATGTACTGGGTGATGCCATGTTCTACGGAAGCGGAGCAGGAAAACTTCCGACCGCAAGTGCCGTTGTTGCCGATGTTGTAGACTGCGCAAAGAACAAAGGCAGAAACATCATGATGAGCTGGAGCGAAGAGAAACTGAACCTGCTGCAGATCGATGATGTGAAGAGCCGCTTCTTCGTCCGCGTATCCGGCCACGCCGCAGAGCGCCAGAGTGAGATCGAGGAGCTGTTCGGAAAAGCAGAAATCGTAGCAGTTCCAAGTCTGTCCGAGGAGTTCGCATTTATTACCGGCGAAATCACAGAGCAGGAGTACAGAGAAAAAGCAGAGAAACTCGACGGAATCCAGAGCAGAATCCGCGCGAGAATTTAAGATCTCGAAATAGACATAACTAAAAAGACGTTTCACAGCCGTAAAGCAAGGGGTGTGAAACGTCTTTTTAGTTATCTTAAAATTTATTTTTAAAGATCTGTGCCGGATCCAAAGGAATCCGTATCATATCC
>OBRJ01000560.1_pt1 | contig 16175 bp, 17 predicted proteins | sample 1494831 | NCBI WGS metagenome assembly OBRJ01 (sample SAMEA3360658, study PRJEB22359) | human gut metagenome | biome: ENVO:urban biome; feature: ENVO:human-associated habitat; material: ENVO:feces | place: Bangladesh | collected 2011
TTTTTGCGTCTGCCATCGTTAAAACCTCTTTTCAGAAAATATGTACCTGATATAGCAACTACATTCTAAAAGAATCATGAAATTAATATGACTCTAAGGGTAGTTCTATATCCTCTCAAATGACAATGTCAGTATAGCACAGAAATTTGTGAGATTGAATAGTCTTGCACTCTGAATGACATTACTAAATACGCATACGTACGGGTGATTTAAATCACATATTCTATAGTGTATAAGTGAAAAAGCCGATTATACCTTAAACTACATGGTTATGACTTTTAGTCATTATTGTATAATTTTTTTATAGATTAATAGTATTTTTATAGGCCTTATTAGTATAACTGTTTAGCTTTCTAGAAAGAATGATAATGGATAGATATCGATAAAACTTGAAATGTTAAGGTCTATATATCAAAATAATTGATAAGGTCATAAATTGAATGTGATAACTGAATGTATTGATATACAGAAAATCCTTCGATTTCATCTTTTCTTTAAAATTAAAAGGTGTGAAAAAGGTTACACATATACAAGTCATACTGTAATATAATATAAATATACATCCTATAGTTTATCCTATAGTTTATATAATTTATAAGCGAGGTGCTTATCTTGAAAGAATATAAGTCTGTCTGTCCCTATGATTGCCCAGACGCATGTGGGTTAATTGTAAGTGTTGAAAATAATAAGGTAGTATCTGTGCGCGGTAATAAGGATCATGCTTTTACCCGTGGCACATTATGTCCTAAAATGGTGCACTACGAAAAGGTTATCCATTCTCCATTGCGTTTAGAATACCCTATGAAGCGCATTGGAAAAAAAGGTGTTGGTGAAGACCAATATGTACGTATTAGCTGGGATGAGGCGCTAGATACAATAGTAAATAATTTCAAGTACACTATAGATACTTATGGTAGTGAAAGTATTTTACGTTATTCCTACGCCGGAACAATGGGTGTTATTCAAAGCCCCGCAGCGGATTATTTCTTTCGTCGTATAGGGGCCACCGATCAAGATAGAGGCATTTGCTCTCCTGCGAAACAAGCGGGTTTTCGCTCTGTTTATGGTGATACGTTGGCTGTTAAACCGCAAGAGGCACAGCATAGTGATTTAATTGTGTTATGGGGCATAAATGCAACAGCTACAGACGTTCATATCTTACATGATGTAAATATTGCTAAAAAGAATGGGGCTCAAGTTTGGATTATTGATACCCATAAAACATATACCTTTAGTCAAGCTCATGAACAGATTATTGTGAAACCCGGTAGTGATGGGGCTCTCGCATTAGGTATGCTTCATATCATTCACCGTGATGGCTTAGCCGATATAGAGTTTATTAATCAACATGTACAAGGGTATGATCAGCTGGTAGAACAAACGTTAATTGACTTCACACCAGAGAAAGCGTCTGAAATATGTGGTGTTTCTGTAAAGCGCATGACTGAGTTTGCTCATGCTTATGCTAAAGCTAAGGCGCCGTTTATTCGTCTTGGTAGCGGGTTGTCTCGCTACGGCAATGGCGCTATGACTTGTCGTGCTATTAATGCTTTGCCTGCCGTTGTGGGAGCGTGGCAGCATCTTGGTGGTGGTCTCTTATCAAGTGCTAGTGGTAGTAAATTCGTCGGTAAAGATGTGATGCAACAGGCTCATGTTCATGTGCCAGCTACACGATTGATGCCCATGATTAAACTTGGTGAAATGCTTACAAATCCTGAAGGAACTAAAGTTCATAGTTTATATATCTTCTCTTCAAATCCTGCTATCACAGCGCCTGACCAGAATGTTGTACGTAGAGGCTTAATGCGAGATGACTTATTCACTGTGGTACATGAGCGTTTTTTTACGGATACTTGTAAGTATGCTGATATTATTTTGCCTGCCACAACATCTGTAGAGCATGATGATATTTACAATTCTTATGGTCACTATACGATTGGCACGGGCTATAAATTGATTGATCCCATCGGTGAATCTCGCTCCAATTGGCAAGTCATTGCAGAATTAGCGAAGCGAATGGGATTGGTAGATGAGTTCTTTAATCTTAGCGAACGAGAACTGATAGACCAAATTGTGCGCACTTCTAATCGTATATCTAAAGAAGACCAAGATATGATTCTTAGTGGTGAACCTGTAGAGATGGTTGTGCCTGAAAATTATAAGATGGACTTTAAAACGGCATCTGGCAAAATTGAACTTTATAATCCTCACGATGTAGAGCCCCTCATTCGATATATGTCGCCATATGGTGATAATGCGCCGTTCTGGCTTATCAATGGTAACGATATTCGCATTTTGGATTCAAGCTTTTGCGAGTTAGACTTTGATGATCAAGAATTGATGAAGCTTCGCATTCATCCAGAAGATGCAAAATTATATGACATTACTAATGGTGATGAAGTAGAAATTTATAATAACCGTGGCAGCGTAAAAATAAAAGCATATTATGATGATGAGGTGCAACAGGGTACATTAGTTTCCCTTGGTGTATGGTGGCAATCACAATCTAGTGATCCTAATGTAGCAATCAATGCACTTATGGCAGATCGCCCTACAGATCAAGGTTGGGGCAGTACTTTTTATGATGTACAAGTTGATATAAGAAGACTTTCTTAGTTAAATCCCTTTACTTGCGGGAATAACACTATGCCGATATAGAATAGTAAGAATATTTTTCTTGTATACATAACCTCCTATAGATTATAATAGTAATATTATTTTTATATAACCTAAAGGGGGTTACATTTATGAATGGTAACGACAATTTGTCGACCCGTGCCTATTTGGCCATAGGCATGATGTTATTCGCCCTATTCTTTGGGGCAGGGAATTTGATCTTCCCAGCGGCCTTAGGTCAACAAGCTGGTAGTAATGTAGGTTGGGCTTTGCTCGGCTTCGTATTAACCGGTGTAGGCCTTCCACTTTTAGGTGTTGCAGCGATGGGGTACTCCTCCTGTAAAGATGTTGAAGAACTTGCGAGCCGTGTTCATCCGATTTATGGCTTGTTGTACACAATTTCTCTTTACTTGAGTATCGGTCCAATGTTTGCGACGCCACGTACTGGTACTGTAGCTTATGAAATTGCAATTAAACCTTTCACAGAAGGTTTAAGCATGAATATGGAACCAATTTTCTTGGCATTATTCTTTGGTGTTTCTTTGTGGTTATCCATTAGCCCACAAAAGCTTGTTAATCGTATCGGTAATATTTTGACACCAGCATTACTACTTGTAATTCTGTTGTTAATTATCAAATCCTTTATAACTCCGCTAGGCGGCTATGCAGTGCCACAACCTACTTATGGTGATGCACCTACAGCTGTGTTGCAAGGTTTCTTGGACGGTTATAATACGATGGATGCGTTGGCTTCCGTAGTATTTGCTATTCTTGTAATTGACTTTGTTCGTCTTAGCGGTGCTACATCTCGTGCGGTTATTACAAAAACAGTAATGGAAGTAGGCGCTATTGCAGTAGCTCTTCTTGGTATTGTTTATGTATTTATCGCTAACATTGGTGCTACTAGTGTTGAACGCTTTGGTTTGTTTGATACAGGTGCTCCTGTGTTGTCCGTAAGTGCTAACTACTTGTTCGGTGATTTCGGTCAAATCATCTTGGCTATCATCGTTCTTCTAGCTTGCTTGTCTACGAGTATCGGTCTTATCACTTCTTGCGGTACGTACTTCCACAAGTTGACACCGAAGATTAGCTATAAATTATATGTAGTAATCTTCTCCGTAGCAGCATTTGGTCTTAGCATGTTCGGTTTGAAAACAATCATCAGTGCAGCGATTCCAGTGTTGATGCTCTTGTATCCGTTAACGATTGTAATCATCTTGTTGGCACTTTTTCACAATGTGTTCGGTGGTCGTCGTTGCGTATACGCATGGACAATGGCTTTCACAATGATTTCTGCTCTTATGACTGGTCTTGAAACGGCAGGTATTGCACCTGCTACATTGGAACAGCTCTTTACTCAATACATTCCATTCCAGGCTGCTGGCATGGGCTGGGTGAGCTTTGCGGTATTAGGCTTCGTTGTAGGTCTTATCCATAAAGGTCTTGTGTCCGAAAATAAATAATAACATTAAAGGTTCTATGCTTTCATCTTTTTTGAAAGTATAGAACCTTTTTTGCGGCATAAAAGTTGTCATATGAAATTGCTTTTATAGGTAGGAGTTTCTATAATACATATATAGTATATAAAGGAGATTTTTATGCGTAACACTCATTGTTTACCAAGTTATAGTTTTGGCGGTCACGATGTATTTGACGCCATTCCACAATTTACAAAATTATACGGCCATACAGTAGCCATCATAGGTGGTGAGACAGCACTATCTAAGGCTATGCCTCATATTCAGCCTGTACTAGATAAGGCGGGGATTAACGTATTAGATGTTATTCCATTTGGTGGTGAATGTACCTTCGCGCGAGGCAAGGAAATTGCTGCTATGGATTCTGTGAAAGATGCAGACTTTCTCTTTGCTGTCGGTGGTGGCAAGGCTATTGATACGGTGAAAGTAGTAGCTGTAGAGCTAGACGATAAACCATTCTTTACCATTCCTACCATTGCATCTACTTGTGCGGCTACATCTGAAGCAGCCGCCGTATATACGGCAGATCATAATTTTGATGGCATTGCCTTTGTAAATCATCCGCCCGTACATTGCTTTATTGATGCAGATATTTTAGTAGAGGCACCGAGCCGTTACTTATGGGCTGGCATGGGGGACACTATTGCCAAGCATTATGAAACATTGATGTCTGCACGTAATCGTGAGCAAGTGTACAATACACAATTAGGTCTTGTTTTATCCTCCATGTGTAGTGAACCAATTTTGGAATATGGTTTACAGGCCTATAAAGATAATGAGCACAAACATCGTAGCGAAGCCTTTGATTTGATGGTTATGACCGTAATCTTTACGACGGGTATCGTGTCTGGCTGCATGCCTGGCGATTATAACAGTATCATTGCACATGCTATTTGCTATGGCTGTGCTACGAATGAAGAAACAGAAAAGCATCATTTGCACGGTGAAATGGTGGCTTATGGTTTGTTAATTCTCTTTATTGTAGATAAACAATTAGACGAGTTAAACCGCTGGTTGCCTATATATCGTGAAATCGGTTGGCCTACGAAGCTTTCACAAATGGGACTCGATGAATCCTATATACCACAAATCGTGGAGAAAGCCGTATCTGTTCGCGATGTAGTGGTATCGCCGTACGAGATTACTACTGACATGTTGGCAGAGGCCATTCGTTATATGGAAACTATAGAATGTTAATTGCTAGATTATCGTGAATTTACCCTTTAATAGTTATATAATAATAGTAAGAGTATTTTACGTTTTTAATATCCATTTAAGTTTGTAACTCATTGTTTTATGATTAATTTGGGGATATATTTTCTCAATATTGTTAGGTAATGATGCGTTGATAATGGATATATAGATACATTAAGTCTGGTAAAATTAACTACTATTTTAGATTGATATAAAGAGGTTGTTCATGAGTGATATTGTAAAAGGTGGTTTGTATCGCCATTTTAAGGGTATGTATTATTACGTATTAGACGTAGCAACTCATTCGGAAACGGGTGAGAAATTTGTAGTATATCAAAAGCTCTATGATAATCGCGATATGTACATACGTCCATTAGAGATGTTTATTAGCGATGTGGATCGGGAAAAATATCCTGACGTAGAGCAAAAAGAGCGATTTAAGTTGATGAGTGGACGTGACTAGGAGGGCCTGTGGAGCAGAAGTTTTTCTTTTTCGATATTGATAACACCCTAGCTGTATGGCCTGAAGGTAAAATTCCTGACAGTGCTCAATACTGCTTGGATGAATTAAAGCGACGTGGTCATCGCGTAGCCTTAGCGACGGGACGTATCCAAGTAGATGCTAAACGCTTTGCGGAACAAGCAGGGCTTACCGATTTTGTAGCGGATGGTGGTCATAGTATTACTGTCAATAATGAATTGGTGTCCATGATTGGTATGGATCGTGATGCGTGTATTAAATATTTAGAGTACTTAGAGTCTCATAATATTCCTTGGGCTGTCACGGACCGCAATAAATTAGGCCGCATTACACCGTACAAGGAAATCTTGGAGTGGAATCCAAATTGGGATGTATTTAAAACGACCGTAGATCCTGATTTTGACTTTCATAGTGTTGAGGAGTTTTATAAGATTTATGTATTCTTTAAAGAAGGGGAAGAAGAGGAGAAAGATATTGAACATATGACACACAAGCTGATTCGCTATGGCGACGGCTGTGTTTTGTATGAACCAATGGAAAAGGCCTTAGGTATTCGCAATATGCTTGAGCACTTTGGCATGAAACCAAATCAAGCTGTTGTATTTGGCGATGGTTATAATGATTTATCCATGTTTAGACCTGAATGGCTGAATATTGCCATGGGGAATGCGCGCCCTGAATTAAAAGCAAAAGCGGACTATATTACTACAGACTGTGATAAGGACGGCATTTATAATGCGTGTAAACATTTTAAGTGGATCGACTGATGTATAGCTAATTCCCTTAATTAAAGTGAGATTTACATAAATGTTTAATTAAAGTAGCTTTAGCTACGGAATTGGTGTAGCATAATTAGTATAATGCCTATAGTTCTATACTCGTGTGTAAATAGGAGAGAGAAGTCATGAACAACAAACGTAGATTATTTTCCACTGTACTTTGTGTAGCTGCTTTGACTGCAGGCTTATTTGTATCTGGTTGCGGTAGCGATAAAGCGGGCGGCATTGGTTCCGTAGTATCCTCCGTAGTTGATGGTGGCGATGAAAAAGCTGCTGCAAAGCTTAATACACTTATCGATGCAACTAATCGCTTCAACAGTGACAATGCATCATTTGCTCAATTCCAAGCAGAAGGTTTGGCTAAATTAAAAGGTGGCTTCGCAGAAGGTGCTATTACTAACCAACCTCACTTTGACAGACTACAAGCAGATTTAGAAAAAGCTAAAAAAGAAGGTTCTACATTCAAAGAAGTTGATGCAGAACGCGACAACGTATTGAACATTCTTAATGAATTAGTGCCAGTATATAAAGATTTGACTGCTTATGATGACTCTAAAGCTTACATGAACGATGGCGGCGCTAAAGGTAAAGAACTTGCTGCTAAATACGTAGCAGCAGTAGAAAAATTCGATGCTGCTTATGCGAAGTTCAACGAAACTCTAAATAAAGTTAATGCGGAACAAAGCAAAAAACAAATCGAAAAATTGAAAAAAGACGGTAAAAAAGGTTATGCGGCAGCAATGGAATCTACGCTTCGCTTAACTGAGCTTGTGGATAAATTGGAAAAAGCTCCTCAAAATGCTGATAAAGCAGCTGTTGAAAAAGAGCTTTCCGAAATCGAAGCATTGCTTAAGAGCATAAACAACGACCGTGGTCAAGTGCTTGCTGATCGTTACAATTCCGTAGTCGGTGATGTACGTCAAGTGCTAGCTGATCCAAGCGACAGCAACCTTAACAACATGATTGAAGGTTTCAATGGTTATATTGATACGTATAACAGCACAACTCCAGACCAATTCGACGCTAAATAATCAAATAGCTAACGAGTACGTAAGGGTAAAAAAACAGAGCTCCTGTAGGGGCTCTGTTTTTTGTTTATATTATTTTAAGTCGCTTACATCGTAACCGCGTTGGATCATGTTTTGGCGAACTTCTTCCATCATAGGCGTACGGAATTTTAACCAGTACATAATCGCACCTGGGATGCCACTAAAGAGCAGGAAAATAACAAAATACATTGTTTTTACTGCATTAAATGTATTACGTAGTACCTTCTCTGTAGTTTGTTCACGGCGTAGGGAACGACGCATAATGGCACGAACCATTAAAATTAAGAGGAACGTAAAGATGCAACTAAAAATGGTGTAGAAGAAAATAAAGGTTAAGAGTGATAAAATATCGTCCATAGTTTCTCTCCTTTGACAATAACTACAGCAGCGTAATGATTACCAATAATAAAATATTCTCTCTCATATAAGGCTGCATAAAAATAAGTATATAACGAATTATATACATTGTTTTGAGAGGCATAGTCAAGTATATAGGTTATGTTTTGCGTGATTGGCATAGCTCGGTGTTAAAAATAGGCGTATTTGCGTTTTTGATATAAAAGTGTAATGGAATTCACACTTGGTTCATGGGAAATGGTTTTATAAGTTGGTATAATAAAAGATAATTATACTGTTATGTTTGTATAGGAGAATGATTATGAGCTCTAAACGTAAGTTAATTTCCACCTTATTGTGTGTAGGTGCCTTAACAGCAGGTTTATTCGTTTCTGGTTGCGGTAGTGATAAGGCAGCTGACACTGTATCCTCTGCAGTATCTTCTGCTACAGATTCTAAGTCTGATGAAAAACTATCTAAAGCTTTTAATGAAATTATTGATGCTACAAATAAGTTTAACGGTAACAACACAACTTGGGGCCAACAACATGCTGAAAATCTTGCTAAATTGAAAGCTGGTTTCGATGAGCATGCTATTAATACACAACCTAAATATGATAGCCTACAAAATGGTTTGAAGAAAAGTAAAGAAATAGGCAATACATACAAAGAAGTTGATACCGAGCGCGATAATGTATTAGCTGCATTGGATGAATTAGTGCCAATTTCTAAAGAACTTGCGGCTTATAGTGACTCTAAGGCTTATCTAAACGATGGTAAAGCTAAGGGTAATGAGTTAGCGGCTAAATACGTAGCAGCTGTAGAAAAATTCAATGCTGCTTATGGTAAATTAGGCGATGCAGTAAAAGCAGCAAATAAAGAGCAAACTAAAAAGAATCTTGAAAAAATGAAAAAAGATGGCTACAAAAACTATGCTGCAGCAATGGAAGCGACTCTTCGTTTAACAGATTTAGTTGATAAAGTAGAAGCGACACAAAGCAATCCTGATAAAGCTGGTGTGGAAAAAGAAATTGGCGAAATTCAAGCGTTGCTTAATGGTATAGAAACAAAAGACTCCTATAAAGAATCTTTAGTTCGTAACTTCAATGATACTGTTGGTGCTATTCGTCAAGTAATGGCTGATCCTAACGATAAATATCAAGATCGCAATCTAAATCGTATGGTTCAAAGCTTCAACCACTACATTGATGTGTACAACCGCATTAAACCAGACTCCTTCGACGAAAAGAAAAAATAATATCGCTTTTACAAGAGAGCCTCTCGTTTTACGAGAGACTCTCTTTATAGTATGAAGCATACGGCTTAATGGCAGTACATACTTCTCTATAATTATGATTTGTAAAATAAAAACTAATTTGTATATGAGGAGAGCCAATGAAACGGTTCGTAAAATTATTTGGTATTTTTACATTATTAATGTCTTTGTTGCTCATTACTGGTTGCGGTAGATATCAAGCTTTTAAATCCGTGTTAGATGAAATTATTTATAAAGGCACTACCTATGTAGATAATCCTACTGATGCTAGTGTTACTTTCACATTGGATGGCACAAGTTATACTGTGGATGCCCATAGCGTAAAGGAAATCGACTTGAAAGAGGGATCTCATACATTGGTTACATCGAAAGGTGAAACCAAAACCTTTACGGTTTCTCAATATGATATGAAGTCCATTTTGAATCCGACTGAAACGACATATGCTATTTGGTATGTTCAATATGGGGAAGGCAAGGTTGGCAATGTTCAACATGGTGAAGTAACCACATCTATTGGGAATGATGTATATGTAGGTCCTATGACGACGCATTCTGATATCTATATCGCTCGTCGTGGGAAATATCCATTCCGTTATGGTCTTGATGAGCCTTTTGAGGAAGTGGTCTATGTCAATGAACGGGATCCTAATGAGAAGGGAAATCCTGATGCATTGGTATTCGGAAAAATTTATCGACCAATGGAATTTAAAGAAGCGTATCCTAAATTATATAAAGAATATTTAGGAGAATAAGCTGTTTAAATAAGTAGATTATTTATTATCTATTTGTATGTTATGAGTACAATTATTTTTGTGTGTTAAGGAGATAATTATGAATAAGAAATTGTGGTCTCGTTGCTTGATGGCCGGTGTATTATCTATGAGTTTATTTGTTGTAGCTGGCTGTGGTGAGTCTAAAGAGGATAAACAGGCTAGATTTGAAAAGGCACAACAAGAGGCGTTGGCACAGGATCGTTCTAATAATGTGGCTCTTACAGATAAAATATCTAAAGCAGATACTTGGAAAACTGCAATTAATAAGTTGAAAGAGCGCGGCGAATTAAAAACTGCTCCAATTCAAGTCTCTGGGGACATGACTTTTGATCAGAAGACCTTTAAAATTGACGTAGTAAAACCAGGGACTACTGAGTTGTTACGTTATCAATATGATTTTGAAAAGCAAGCTTGGTCTGATGGCGCACCTGTTGATGTAGTTGGTCCAGGCAAGAACGATATTGCTCAAACATTCTACTCCATAGACAATCTAAACCCAGATATGATGGCCACTGTTATTGAGACCTTCAAAAAAGAAGCTCAATCCAATCCTGAGTTGAAAGATACCTATACAGGTTTCATTACAAAAGCCGGTATGGGTTGGGGGCCGAAAACCCAAAAATTCTTCTACTTCGTAAACCAAATTGACTCCGATGGTGGTCCTATGGAAAACGATAAAATTATTGAAGCTACTTACGATGAAACTGGTAAGGCTATCAAGTTAAAGGTAAAACCTAAAGGTAGTAAAGAGAGAAAAAATCTTATTAAATAAATATTGATGTATTTTGCTTCGCTATGTATTGAAATGCTCTATTAACTAAGTATGTTATTAAATTTATATAGTAGAGAGAATTTATAGGTCAAAATATTCTAGTAAAATTTAATGATTTTTTAGAATATTTTGGCTTTCAATACGAGTGTAATGTGATATACTAAAAAAGAGCCGCTCACGGGTTGAGCGGCTTTTCTATGTGAATTTTAAATACTTGTTAGTATATACGATACATTTTTGGGGGAAATATGAACTGGAAACGCTTGGCTTTATGCGCAATGTTAGGGATTACAATGCTTGGTACAGCGGCATGTGGTACAAAAAGTGGGGAACAACCACAAGGGAATACTGTGAAAGCAGAAACGGTAACTATGCCTAACTTCTCTAATGCGCCAATTGCTGATGAATACGCTATTTTTGATACAAATTATGGTCAGTTCAAAGTTCGCTTACTAGGTTCTAAATCACCGATTACGGTTAAGAATTTTGATTACTTAGTAAAAAAAGGTTTTTATAACGGTGTTACATTCCACCGCGTTATTGAAGGTTTTATGATTCAAGGCGGGGATCCAGATGGCACAGGTGCTGGTGGTCCTGGCTATACAATTCCTGATGAATTCTCTAATGACTTACATTTCAATAAAATGGGCGTTCTTGCCATGGCTAACCGTGGTCCGAACACTGGGGGTTCCCAATTCTTCATTACCTTAGGCCCTACAGATTGGCTAGATAATAAACACACTATCTTTGGCACTGTAGTACAAGGTATGGATGTAGTTGAAAAAATCGGCAAAGTAAAAACTGGCCGCAATGATAAGCCTGTAGAACCAGTAATCATTAATACCATTACATTGGAACCGATTACTGATGATGCGAAAAATGGCAAATAAGAAGAGTACTACTCAAGGGTCTAGTTCTTGTGAAAGTTCATCTCCACAAGCCTTACAAGGATCTGTCTTGGATTGTGAATCAATCTTGCAGGACGGGACTGGTGAAATGAAGGAATCTGATGAGTTGCACTATATATATTTGGTGCGTTGTGCGGATGATTCCTTGTATTGTGGATGGACTACCGATCTCGAGCGTCGCATGGATGCTCATAATGGGCTCATCCCTGGTGGTGCCAAGTATACGCGGGGACGACGTCCTGTCACATTGGTACATTTTGAAAGCTTTCACAATAAACAGGACGCCCAACGTAGAGAATATGCCATTAAACAGATGACAAAGACTAAGAAGTTGAGGCTCATTAAGGGTGCAAAATAGTCCTTAATTATGGTATAATATGATGATTAATTACTGCCATGGAGGTTAAAAAATGAAGCGGGTTCTAGTGTCCGTAAAAAGTGTACAACGAGATATGGACGGCAAGGATACCGTGGTGGAACTGATTTCCCCAGGTACGTCACATGAAAAGGGCAATGCTCAGTATGTGCGTTACGAAGAATCCAGTGTAACTGGCTTGGATGGGGTAAAGACGACCATTAAAATCCATGATGACTCTATTGTATTGCTCCGAACAGGGGCTGTGAATATGCGTCATCAATACGTCCGTGGTGAAGAGCGCGAGTCCGTGTATGAAACGCCGTATGGTGATTTACACATGGCCGTGAACACTCATGAATTAACAGTAGACTTTCACGAAGGCGTAGGTCATGTTCATTTAGGATATGACATTTCCGTCGAAGGTGAATGGCAATTTTATAATCAGTTAGATATAGACGTGCGGGAGGATACAGAGCATGGAAATGAAGGAAATCCTGAAATCGGGGATTGAACAGGCATTACAGGATACGATTAACAGCGGTGGTTTACCAGCTGGGGAATATCCAGAAATCGTTCTCGAAGTGCCACCTCAAAAAGAATTCGGTGATTTTTCTACAAATATCGCAATGCAATCCGCTCGTGTAGCTCGTCAAAACCCTCGTGCTATTGCAGAGGCTTTGATTAGCCATATGAATTTTGATTGGCTTGAACGTGCTGAGGTTGCTGGCGCAGGTTTCATTAATTTCTTCTTGAAATCTGATATGGTGTACGATACGTTGAAAGCCATTTTAAATGCTGGCGATCAGTATGGTGTTCAACCATTGCGTGCACGCGATACGATTCAAGTAGAGTACGTAAGTGCGAACCCAACAGGTCCGTTGCATGTAGGTCATGGTCGTGGTGCTGCGTACGGTAGTGCACTTGTAAACTTGTTGCGTGCAGCTGGTTATAATGTACAATCCGAGTACTACATCAATGATGCGGGTAACCAAATCGATAATATGGCTATCTCCATTGAGTACCGTTTCCAAGAGTTGCAAGGTGCGACATTAGTGTTCCCACCTAAGCGCAACGAAGATGGTTCTATGCCTGAATTCGATATTCCAGAAGGAGCTCTCGTGTTCCCTGAAAATGGCTACCGTGGTCCAGATATTATCGAGACTGCAAAAGCTATTGCAGAACGCGAAGGCTTTGATAAATTGAATGCTATGAACGAAGCAGATCGTATTGCCTTGTTCAAAGAGGCAGGTCTTAAAGAAAAACTAGCTCGCCTAGAAGAAACATTGAGAAACTTCCGCGTTACTTTTGATAATTGGTTCTCTGAGCGTACTGTTCACGAAACTGAAGAAATTCATCACTCTATAGAGGCGTTGAAGGCTCTTGGCAAAGTCTACGAAAAAGACGGAGCTTTATGGTTGAAATCCACTGATTATGGTGACGATAAAGACCGCGTTGTTATTCGTGATAATGGCGTTCCTACATACTTGGCGGCAGATATTGCATACCATCGTAGCAAATATGATCGTGGATTTAAAGAAATGATTGATATTTGGGGTGCTGACCACCATGGTTATGTATGCCGTGTGAAAGCTGCTATGGCTGCTTTCGGTTATGATCCAGACCAATTAACCGTATTGTTATTACAAATGGTAGCATTGTTCCGCGATGGGGAGCTTGTTAAATTATCTAAACGTAGCGGCGATAGCGTTACATTAGATGAGTTGATTGATGAAGTAGGCGTAGATGCATCTCGTTACTTCTTCTTGATGCGCTCCTTAGATAGCCAACTTGATTTCGATATTAACTTGGCGAAATCTCGCAGCAATGATAACCCAGTGTATTATATCCAATATGCTCATGCTCGTATTCACAGCATTTACAACCAAGTGCGTGAAGCTGGCATCGCATTTGGCGATTATAGTGAAACTGATTTCACAACGCTTACAAGCGAAATGGAATTAGAATTAATTAAGAAATTAGCTGAATATCCAGAAGAGGTAGTTCAATCTGCTGAACATCGTGCACCGCATCGTATTGCTCGTTACTTATACGATTTGGCAAGCATGTTCCACTCCTTCTATCGTCAAGGTCGTATCATTGGCGTAGATCCAGCGTTGCAACAAGCTCGTCTAGGATTAATCACAGCGATTGCCCTCGTACTTCGTCAAGGCTTGGGTATTTTAGGTATTTCCGCTCCGGAAAAAATGTAATAGGTGGGAGGCATCATGGCAACTAAGTATATTTTCGTAACTGGCGGCGTTGTTTCTTCTCTTGGTAAAGGGATTACAGCAGCATCCTTGGGTCGTTTGCTTAAAAACCGAGGTTTCAATGTAACGATTCAAAAATTTGACCCATACATTAATATTGACCCTGGTACGATGAGCCCTTACCAACACGGTGAAGTATTCGTAACAGATGACGGCGCTGAAACTGACCTTGATTTAGGCCATTATGAACGCTTCATCGATATTAACCTTAGCAAACGTTCCAATATTACAGCTGGTAAAGTGTATTGGTCTGTAATTAATAAAGAACGTAAAGGTGATTACTTGGGCAGCACTGTACAAGTAATTCCACATATTACAAATGAAATTAAACAAAATGTATACCGCGTAGGTAAAGAGGATAACGCTGATGTAGTTATCACTGAAATCGGCGGTACAGTAGGCGATATTGAAAGCTTGCCGTTCATGGAAGCTATCCGCCAAGTGAAAAAAGAAGTAGGTCGTAATGATGTACTTTACATTCACGTAACATTGGTGCCTTATATCAATGCAGCAGGCGAGTTGAAAACTAAACCTACACAACACAGCGTAAAAGAATTGCGCAGCATTGGTATTCAACCAGATATCTTGGTATGCCGCAGCGAAAAACACATTTCTGATGAAATGAAAGAAAAACTTGCTTTGTTCTGCGACGTAGAACCAGAAGCAGTTATTGAAAACAAAACTTGCAGCTCCATCTATGAAGTACCATTGATGATGCAAGACCAAGGTCTTGATGACATCGTTATCAAAAAATTAGGTCTTGAAGAACGTCCTTGCGATATGACTGCATGGAAAGAAATGGTTCACAAAATTTTGAACCCAAGCAAAGATATTACAGTTGCTATCGTTGGTAAATACGTAGCATTACATGATGCGTATTTATCCGTAGTTGAAGCTCTAGATCATGCTGGTATTGCTACGGGTACTAAAGTGAATATTCGTTGGATTGACTCCGAAGAACTTGATGATACATCTATAGATCCTAAAGAGGTATTTGATGGTGTTGAAGGTATCATCGTACCTGGTGGATTTGGGTCCCGTGGTGTAGAAGGTAAAATCCGCACAATCCAATACGCTCGTGAAAACAATATTCCATATCTTGGTCTATGCCTTGGCATGCAAACTGCAGTAATGGAATTTGCTCGTAACGTATGCGGTATGGAAGGTGCCACTTCTAGCGAATTCGATGAAAATGCTAAATATAAAGTGATCGATTTGATGAGTGACCAAGTTGATGTAGATAAAAAAGGCGGTACAATGCGCCTTGGTGTTTACCCATGTAAAGTAGAAGCGGGTACAAAAACTCGTGAAGTATATGGGGAAGACCTTATCTATGAACGTCATCGTCACCGTTATGAATTCAATAACGAATACCGTCAACAATTGACTGATGCTGGTCTTGTTATCTCTGGTACATCTCCAGATGGTCGACTTGTGGAAAGTGTGGAAGTGAAAAATCACCCATTCTTCATCGGTACACAAGCACATCCAGAACTTAAATCCCGTCCAAATAATGCACATCCATTATTCCGCGGTTTAGTAGATGCGATTTTAGAACTTAAAAAATAGAGTAGAGCCATGGGATCTCTTTTATCTATTATAGGTATATTTATATTAGCTGCACTCAAACTAGAGCAGTTTGTATATGGTAAATCGGGCAAAAAACAATCTACAACGGGACATGTAGCACGGCGTGGGATTGCTACTATTGCAGGCTTAATTGCATTTGATCATTCTACTATTAGTAGTAAATCTATTGTAGTACGTAAAAAGAAGAAAGATGCTCAGAAATGAGCATCTTTCTTCTTTTTTTATTTACATCGAAAAATATTGCGAAAATTGCAATAACAAGTTGAACATTACCAGCTAAATAGTCCATCAGGTCGCA
>OBRJ01000561.1_pt1 | contig 16137 bp, 8 predicted proteins | sample 1494831 | NCBI WGS metagenome assembly OBRJ01 (sample SAMEA3360658, study PRJEB22359) | human gut metagenome | biome: ENVO:urban biome; feature: ENVO:human-associated habitat; material: ENVO:feces | place: Bangladesh | collected 2011
TGGAAGGTTAATTATTCATTTTTGAGCCAGTGTCCAGAAAACCGGGTACATATCACCAGAGCAATTCCGGGGGAGGGGCGGTTAAACTTGTGCCACATGGCGCTTCCCTCCCTTTGCGCTCAGTTTACCTTTTTAAGGAGAGTTAAGAGGCAACGAACGCGCAACGAAGGTCAAAAAGGGTCGCAAAATCGTGAAGCTCTCGTCTGGCGGTTGATCGACCCGGACGGCAACACTCACAAGGCCGTCAATCTGCTGGACTGGGCACGTCAAAATCATTTGCAAGCCCGCAGTAGTTTTGTAAGGTCTCGCCGCGGGCGAGCGCGGGTTGCGGCTCCCAGCATCTGCTGCGCTGCCGCTTGCATCTTGCTGGCCGCTGCCCCAACAGCTCCTCCCTGTTTCGGCCACTGGCCGTGGTCGTCGCCGTTGCAGACATATAAAAGAACGAGCACCCCGGCTCACAGCCAGAGTGCTCGTTCTTTTCAGATCCGATTCAGAGGCCCAGCGCCTCAGACAGCTCATCAACGGTGTCAAATACCGGCCATTCTCCGGCCGCTATTGCTGCCTTTGTCTCGGCAGCTTCCTGTAAAAGCTCTTCAAAAGAATGGTACTTCTCGTACCGTTCCGGGTGCTTCTTCATCTCCTCCACTTCTGCCATTGCCGCCCAGGTCTCCGCATTCGGCACTTCACGCTTCTCTTCTTCCATTGCATCAGCCCCCTTTGCGCCTACTATATCACATTTCGCCCATCATTTCACCCCCTCCCACCAGCTCTTCTCGTCCTTCGCCTTCTCGGCCTTCTTGTCCGCAGCGCTCACCCACTGCGCAAAGTTCTTTTCCTCGTACAGCGGGTTTCCGTCTGCGTCCTCGAGGGCCAGCAGCTTCTTCTCCAGTTTCTCCCGGTCGCCGTCGCTTCCGGCCAGATACTCTTCCTTCACGGCCTCGGTGATCTTGCTCTTGATGCTGCCCTTGTCCTTGCCTGCGGTCATCAGGCGGTCAAGCTCCTCCTGCGCGTCCTTTGCCCGGCCATTTTCCACTTCGTCCAGGAGCGCGTCGTATATGCTGCCGTCCTTGCTGCCCGCCAGCAGCTCGTCCGCCTTGCCGTCCACCGCCTTGTTCACCACGTCGATGAGCTGCGCCCGCCGGGCCGCGTCCGCTTTGCCCTTGGCTCTGTCCGTCGCGGGGGCGACGCCCAGCCCCTCCCGCAGCTTCTCGAATACGGCCTGCCGGGCCTTTTCCTCGGCCCGGGTCTTCCCGGCGTTCCGGGCCTCGGCCGCCGCCAGCACGTCGGCGTCGTACTGCTTCAGCCGCCTTGCCAGCTCGCTGTCCACCTTGTCCGTCTTGTTCATCTGTTCCAGCTTCTTCATCGCCGCAGCAGCCTCCTCGCTGTCCCCGCTCTGGATGGCGTTGTACAGCCGGTCGTACTGTCCGGTGGCTGAAAAGGGCGTCGAGCTAAAGCTAAACCCTTCGCCTCTGCCGATGGCCTGTGCATCCTCCCAGTAGCCTTCAAACGCCTGCATCACCTTCCGGATGTTGGCCGCCGGTACACCGTACAGTTCAAGGCCGCACTGGATGTCCTTCAGCACCGCCTTGTTCAGCTTCTGGTGGTGCGCCGCCAGCTCTTCCTCGCTCATCTCGCCGGTGTCCGTCCGCAGCAGCTTGGCGGTCTTGACAAAGGCGGCAAACAGATCGTTCACCGCACTGATATTGGTGGCGCTCACCACGTCGTAGTCCGCGCCGCTTGCGGCGTTCGAGATAACACTGTAGATCTCCGCTCCGTACAAAAAGTTTCCGGCTGCGCTTTCGGTGTACAGGTCGAAGAACCGCTTGCCCACGCTGGCCGCCGTGATGTCGCCGTTCTCGTCCCGCTCCTTGTCCCACCGGTGGAGCAAGAAGTCTGCGCCGATCTTCATCAGGGCAAACACCGCCGTCTGCACGACCTGGCTTGCCGCCGCCCGGCGCAGGCCCTGCCCGGCCCGCTGTACCTCGGCCTTGTTCTCGGCGCTCTGGTCGGCAGCGTACCGCGCCTTCTGAGCCTTGTAGTCGCCCACGGCGTCGGCCAGGATGCCGTAGTTCTGGAAGCGCTGGGTGGTAAACATGGTCAGCGTCTTCACAAACTCGTTGTCACTGCGCTGGATGCCCGCCCGCTGCATGGTGGTGTAGTTGGGCTGGGTCTCCTCGATGACCCGCTGGTACATCTTGTTCACGGCTTCCCAGTAGGCTTCGCTGCCCTTCTCCGCAGCGTCCTCGCCGAACTCCGCTGCGTGGCGCTCCACATACCGCTTCGCGCCCTCCCACAGCGCGGCCACCGTGATCTCGTCCATGCCGGTGATCCAGCCGGTCACGGCAGGCATGGCCTCCGAGGCCTTCGCCACAAGGTTTTTGTGCGCGCCGATGGAGCTCATCTCGCCCCGCTTCGTTCCCCGCAGGCGGTATTGCAGCAGGGCGTCGCCGTGCTGGCGGATCTCCGCTTCCACCGCAGCCCGCTGCTTGCCCGAGAAATTCTTTACGAAGGGCAGCACCGCCGCCATGGTGTCCGCTCCCAGCACAGCGCCCGCCGTGGGCAGACTGGCTGCCTGCGCGATGGCCACGCCCGGGTTCACGGTCAGGATGGCCCCGGCGTAGTTGCCCCGCATCCGGTCGAGCGCCCGGCTCATGGTGCTGCTGCGGTGCCGCTGCCTGGTCTGCAGGTCGGTCAGCAGGTCATTGATGTAGCTTACCGTCTCCCTGCCCCACTTCTCGCCGATGATCTTGTCCTTCAGCACACCGACGCCCTCCGCCGTCTCCACGGTGCTGTTCAGCACCCGCTGCACGTCCCGGATGGGGGCCGCAAGGCCCGCATAGGCTGCCGTGTCCCGCAGGCTCCGGTTCACCACGTTCTGGCACTCTTCCAGCAAAATGGGCTTGTCGCTCTTCACGCGCTCCTTCAAAAAGCCCCGGCCTTCGATGGTGGCATCCATCTTCACGCCCTCGATCTCCGTCGCCAGCGTGCTCCGGTCTACCGCGATGGGGTAGTAGTTCTTCACGGTGGCCCGGTCATAGCCCAGCATCTTCATGCTGGTCTCGTTGATGAGGTTCGTGGTGTACCGCCCGAAAAAGTCCTTCATGTCCTCGCACCACGCCCGATCGTAGTCCGTCATGGCGTCCTGTACCGTCTGCAAAATGGTGTCGGCCATGGGGACGCCGTCGGCGCCCACCAGCGTCCCCAGCATCACGGTCTGGCTGCGCTGGTAGGCTCTCTCGATGTTGCCCTTGGCGTACTGGGCGGCGTCCGGCAGGGTCAGGCCGCCGGTCATCAGGTGGTGGCGGCTGTCCTCGTTGCGCAGCAGCATATACAGACTGCACAGCTGTGCGTGGTTCAGCGGCACGGCATTGCCCTTGCTGTCCTTCAATCCGATGTCCACCAGCTCCGCCCCCGGCCCGGCAAAAGCTTCCACCTCTTTCAGGTGTTCCTTGCCGGTCACGTTGGCAAACAGGCTTTCGCCTTCTACCAGGATCTCCGTCTGTCGCCGCTGGCCGTCGTTCAGCATCTGCCCCAGCTTCTCCATCTGGCCGTTTTTGGTGTAGCCGCCCAGACGCCGGAACATTCTCGTTCCGCCCAGCATGTCCAGCTGGTAGCGGTTCATCGCGCCCTTCGCCTTTTCAAATTTCTCTCCGAAGCCGTTACCCTCCGAGTTCAGCACCTCGTGGGCGGCCTTCATGGCCATGCCGTCCACTTCTTCGGCCCTCGCAAGGCTCAGGGTCTTGTTCTCGGTCCGGATCATGTGCAGGGTGCTGGCCGTGATGGCCTTCAGCATCCGCAGCTGGTCTACCGTCATGGGCAGATAGGTGCGGTTCTCCGTCTCCCGGATACGCTGGCGCAGCCGGTCCCGCAGCTGTTCGGCCTTGTCGCCGTCCGGCAGGGCCTTGGCTTCTTCCAGCTGCTTGTTCAGCCGGTCCAGCTTTGCCTGCTTGCTGGCGTTCATATTGTCCCGCAGCGTCTGGATCAGCTTTTCCACGCCGCTGTTCTCCCAGTCGGCGTGGATGCCGGCGTCCATCTCTCCGCTGCGCCGGATGCTGTCCTGCAAAGCGGTCAGCTTGGTCAGGGCGTTGTTGTTCAGCACTGCCATGTCTGCCAGCTTCGCCACCTCGGCGGCCTGCACGATGAGGCTCTTCTGTACATATTTCCCGGGCTTCGGCCGCAGCACCATCTGGTTGAGCTGGGCGGCATTGTTCCGGATGCTCCGTTTCAGTTCGTCCGCCTTCCGTCCTTCCCGGGCCTTCTGCACCCGCTTTTCGGCCAGTGCCTTGGCCACGGCTACGTCCTCGTCCCGCTGCTGCCGGGCCGTTTCAATGGCGATCGCATTCCTCTGAGCCTGTTTTTCCTGCCACGCTTCGGCCTTGCGCTGGTTCTCGGCCTCCCACTCCATGATCTCGTTTTCCTGTATCAGCAGCTGATGCTCTGCCTGGTCGGCTCTCCGCTGCTCTCCGACCACCTGCCGGGAAAGGTCGTTGATCTGGGAGCGCATCTGCTGCCGCTCCAGCTTTATCTCGTCCAGCATCTCCTGCCGGGCCTGCTTCATCCGGTTCTTTTCGGCCTTCCATTCTCGCTCGTAGGCCTCCCGCAGAGCAGTCATCTTCTCGTCGAGACCCGCTGCTGTGCTCACCTGTGCGCCCAGCGTTTCCAGATTCTCGTTGAGCTGTCGTTCTGCCCGGCTCACGCTCTTGACCTCGGCGCTCTGGCTGCGGCTGTTTTCCCGCATCCGGTCGGCAAAAGCCTTCCGCTGGGCCTGCTGCACGCTCTTCAGCCCCTTCGTCACCTCAGCCGCCCGCTCCTCGCTGCCGGCGGCCATTGCGGCCACCTCCCGGTTATGCTTTAAGATGCCCTCGAAGACCGCCTCGGCGTCGGTCATCTCCGGGTGGCTCATGATGTCGCCGATCATCCGGCCCGCCAGTTCCACCTTGGCGTCCTCGTATTCGGCAGCGTCCGCGAACCGACTCATCATCTTGGGCTTGATGGTGTCGTGTACGTTCATCAGCACGTCGAGCCATTCCGTGCTCTCCATGCCGGCTGCGCCCGCCACGCCCGCTTCCTGTGCCGCCGAGTGGAAGAGTGCCGCAGCGCTCTCCTTCACGCCGCCCACGGCCCGGGTGTCGTTCACGATGGCCTCGTACTGTTCCGCCGGGTTGCCGTCCCGGTATCCCTCCGCCTGCCGCAGCTTCACGCCGTGGCGCCGGGCCTCGGCCACCGCCTCTGTCCAGCTTCCGTACCGCTTCACAAGCTCGGCCTTGGCTTTGCCGTTCTTGTCTACCGTGTAGGTCAGGTCGTGCAGGTCGGGGTATTCGTTCCACAGCTCCGTATTCCGGTAGGTGGCCTCGTCCAGCACCTCGCCCGCCAGCGTCTCGGCCAGTCCCTGTGCCTTGGCCATGTCTGCTCCCTCCGAGCGCAGATACTCCACCAGCGCCCGCGTCTCGTTTGCCAGCTTCGTCCGGTCGGCCCGGCTGCCGTTGGTCTTCGTCCATCGGATGGCGAGGCTCTCGAGAGCAGCGTCCGAGAGCCGGGTGTTCTTCGTCAGACCAAAAAACTGGTTCAGGGTATCAAAGGCCGCCGCCTTTTCCGCCAGTACCCGGCTGGCCTGCCGCTGCTGGTTCTGCTTCGCCTCCCGGTCGGCCTGTTCAGCCTTCTGGAAACGTACATTCGGCAGCTTGTTCAAAATCTCGGTGCGCTTGGCATCGTCTCCGGCTTTGTACTGATATACCGGCACACCCTGCTCCTTCAGACTGTTCACCAGCGTCTCGCTGGCGTTGTCCGGCAGGACAGCTGCCTTTACCTCATCAAAGCCCACTGCACGTTGAGGTTTAGCCTCAAAATACCCGGTAGGGATAGCGGCCACATCTTTGTACAGTTGCCGTATCATCTGGGCTGTGTCCTTACCAATGATGTAGCCTTCTTTTGCAAAGACCTTGCCAATCGCTGCGGCTGTCTGGCTTCCCTGTGCAGCTCGCAGCAGAATGTCACCCAGTATTTCCCGCTCTTCAAAGCTGTTGTCCGTGTGGGCTTCTGTCTCGCTGCGCAGCTTGTCAACGACCTTTTCAATCTGGCCGTCTGCCTTTTCCAACAGCGCCTTATATTCTTCTTCCGGCATCTGTTGTAAACGGTTCTTGTCTGCCCGTACCTCATCAAGGCTTTTATACTCTGCGGTCGTAGTTGACATCAGCGTTGCAGCTGACACTCCCCACACATCCTGTCCTCGGGCATTCTGTGCATTCATAGCCGCCACAAGGTTTTCCAGCGTATAGGGATTATGCAGTTCCGCAAAACTTCGTCTCTTTCCGCCGGGTGTGAAACGGTCTTTGCTGTTTCGGATGCCTTTCTGTCCCAGCACACTTCCAAGCTGTTCCTTTACCCAGTTTTTCACCGCTGCTTCGGGAGCCGCCTGCCGGATGGCTTCTCTAGTAGCTTCCACATCCAGCTCTACTTTTCCATTGCTGGTATCAGTCATCATCTTATACGCGTGTTCGAGCAGGCCATACAGGCGTCCACGGTTCTCATTGCGCAGTTTATTGATACGCATCTGCCATCGCCGATTCTGACCTTCCAGCGAGCCGTGTGTATACTTTTCTTCCAGTGCATCCGCTGCTTTGTCGGCCAGCTTGTCCATCAGGTCAAAGTCTCCCCCCTCGAAGACTTTCTTGAGTTCGTCCGCCCCGGCATATTCGATGATTTTTTCCAGTGAATCATTCCCGAGGCTATCGAACTGTTCCTTCTCCGTCCTGTATATGGGTTCTACCTTCTCGCCCTGAGCTTTCAGATACGCCAGCTGCACCGCAGTATCCCGCTGGAGCTTCTGCGCTAACTCCTCACGATTTTCGCTGCTCACCTCATCTACACCAATACGCTGCAGCGACGAGCTGTTTGCAAACTTTCCCTCAAAATCGCTCTGGCTGGCTTCATATACAGTATCTTCAAAATCAGCTGCCGCTTTGCTGTTTACCTCGTACTCCACGTTCGGCCTGGTCGGCGTCCACGCATCCGAACCATACACCCGGTTTGCTCTGCTGGCCTGCGGGTCAATGCTGTCCGGCCCAAACACCAGTGAGATGGGGCCATACTTACTGTGGCCGTCCTGTGCCTTCACCACCGCGATAGAAGGCGACGGCATACCTCCCAGTTCCAGTGCCTCCTTCAGATTCTCTTCTGTTAGATTATGTACAGCCACCAGTTCCTTGGTTTTGCCTACTTCCACCGGAGCGCTTAGCTGGAACCTCACCGTTTTCTTCACAGCCTCGTCGGTTCTCTTGCTTTCGTCGGAGGTTCGTGCTATACTTTGCTTAGAAGCCTCCGGCAATCTGCTGGCATCATGACTTTGTGTTTTGGTGACGGTTCCACCGGAGGCTTCTACCGAGACCTCCGGCCCGCTGCTCCTCGAATCTTCGGATTCTATGTGGGCTTTGCCGGAGGTCTCTATTTTTATGGACTTAATGTCCACAATATCATAGAATATCTCCCGCTGGTCCGTTTTGATGGCCGTCAGCACATCCGCCTCATAGGCGTTCTGCCCGACTTGGATCTTGATTTTTCCCCGGTTGAATGCTTCCGCATTCTTGTGGTTCGCAGGCTCACGGTATACTTCGTCTGCCGTCCGGATGATCTCGTCCAGATTGGCTGCTATCCGCATTTTATCTGCATAGGCATTTGCGCTCTCCCACTGCAATGCTTTCGTATACTTTGACCAGACAAATTCTTTGCGGCTTTCTTTCGTATTTTCAATCGTCCAGCCGTTCCGCTTAAAGCCGTTCGGAAAACGCTCCTTGATAGCCTGCTTGACCGTAGACTTCCACTCTTCCTGCGGGACATCCTTCAGAATATCTTCGTCGATTTTGATATAAGTCTCTCCGGCCTTATCCTTCAAAATCGAAAGCCGAACCCCCTGCTTTTCCGCCGCGCTCTCGGTCTTGAGAGTTGCGGCGTTTTCTTTTGCCGCCCGCAGGTTGTCCATGGCCTTTTCTGCATGGGCGAAATACTCGTCCTGCAAAGCGCGCTTTTCGGCCTCGGCCAGCCGCTTCGCTTTCAGGGCGGCGCGGTTGTCCGGGTCGATGGTCAGCACTTCCTTCGCCCGGCTGATGAGCCCATCCAGCATCTGCCGCACCTGCTCCATCACCTTGTGGATGGTGCCGCTCTTGCCTGCATTCTTCTCTGCCTGCCCGCGCTGGAACGTCACCCAGCGCTTGAAGCTCTCCTCGCTGTCAAAGATGCCCCGCCATGCGTCGGCCACCAGCTCCTCCGCTGCCTGCTCATAGGTCAGGCTCTGGGCGCTGTAATCCTGCAGTTTCGCCCGGATCATCTCGTCCAGGCTTTCGTAGCCGCTGCTCTTCGCCAGATATTCCAGCGCGTGCTCCTGCAAAGTCCGTGCGCCCTCGGTGTCCAGCGCGTTGTACCAGTGGTAGTCCTCGTGCAGCACCGTGCCGAAGATGTCCTGCGCACTGTCGCCGAAGAAGATCCGGGCCGTCTCGGTGTCCACATAGGCCCTGATGTTCCGGTCATTCTGCAGCACATCCCTCAGCACAGCATCCGTGCCGGTGGCCGCGGCGTTCAGGCTGATGATCTGGCTGGCCGGGTCGCTCTCCTGCCGCATCGTACCCTTGGCGTATACCTCGCCCCTGCCGCTGGTGCTCTCGCTGCCAAGTGTCCCGCCCAGCCCGGCCATCTTTTCAGCGTAGAGCATCCGTTCGCCCTTGCCCTGGGTGTAGGCGATCTCAAGGGCCGTCCGCCCGGCGTCGGTGCTCAGGATGTAGTTGATGTCCGCCGCCGTGCCGCTCATGCTGCCCGCCAGCTCCAGCGCCTGCGCAAAGGTGGCAGCGCCGCTCCGGCCCAGCCGGTACAGCGGCGACGCTGCGGCCGCATACCGGTCAGCGTCCACCCTGTCCGGCATATTTTTGCTGATGGTCTCGGCTGCCTTGTCCGTCACCCGCCAGCCTTCCAGCGCCCGCTGCACCTCGGCCTCCCGCTGGGTCTTCGGCGCTTCCGGCCGGAGTCCCAGAGTCTCCCGCAGCGGGGCGTTCTCGTAGCTGTCGGTTTCACCTACAGCGGCAGTCGCTTCACGCACGTTGTCCGGCGCAGCCATTTCCGGCATGGCGTCGGCGTTTTCTGTGGGGGCATCCTGCACCGTCTGCGGCACACTCACAGCTTCGTTGGGCAGCTCTGCGCTCTGTACGACAGGCACCGCTTCGCTTTTCGCCTTCTGCTGTGCGGCGATCTCCCGCAGCATCCGGCGGGTCGCGCCCGCAGTGTCGGGCAGCGTCACGCCGTAAGCCTGCTCAAAAGCCGCACGGTTTTCCCGGTTCTCGGCGTTCGGCGTAAACAGCCCGATGGTCTTGCCCGTCAGGCTGTCGTTCGCCGCCACTTCGGCAAACTGCCGCACCGCCGGGTTTTCCGACTGCGCAGCAGCCTCGTTTACGCTGCTGTTTACTCCTTCCGTCTGCGCCTGCGGCGCATCCGCGCGCTGCATACTTTCAGTGGAGCTCCGTTCTCGCGCGGCGTCAGCCGACGGGAACGGTGAGAGGTTTTCTTCCTGCCCGCTGATGTTTTCAGTGGCCGCAGGCGAAGCCGGCTGAGAAGGCTCCGCTGCCCGGGCCTCCCATTCCTTCTGCTGGGCGGCAGCCCGCTTCATCCGGTCCATCTGGTCATAATGCTCTGTCTGCCCCAGCAGGCTTGCGTCTCCTCCGTTCAGCTTTGCCAGCCCCGTGCCGACTGCGCCGCCCAGCGCGCCGGACGCGCCGCCGGAAAGTCCGCTTTCCAGCGCGGTGAGGAAGGTGTCTTTGGTAAACAGGTTCTTCGCCGCCTCGCTGTCCCCCAGCGCCGCGTCGATGGCCATGTCGGCATAGGTCTCCGCAAAAGCCTGCATCGAGTTGTCGATGCCGCCCGAGATGGCCGCAGCCACCGCCGGGTAGCGCTTCGCCAGCTCCGAACTGCCCGCCAGCCCCTGCACCCAGTCCGCGATCTGTCCTGCCATCGTGTCCTTCGCGTAGTCCGAGCCCATGGTCTTTGCAAGGTCAGCCGCGCCCACCGAGTTGATGGCCCACCCTGCGCCAAACTTGGCGAGGCCGCCGCCCAGGGCTTTTCCGGCGCTCTCGCCCTTCTCCGCGCTCTGGCCCATGGCCTCTGCCGCTCCCTGTGCGCTCAGCATAGGCAGGATTCACGCAACGCCGTCGCCGCCTGCTGCAATGGCCAGATTCTCCGCCGCGCTGGTCACGGCCCCCGCCACGGCCTTCTGCGCCGGGCTCAGGCCGCTCTGGGCCGCCGCCGTCAGCTTCTGGCCCCGGTCGTAGAGCTGGTAGCCCACGCTCTGGTTCTTGTCGATGCTGTCGCTCACCTCCAGCCCCGCCAGCTTCTGGCGCATCTCCCGGATCTCCTTGGAGTTGTACCCCATTGAGATGAGCTCCCGGTTCCGGCTCTCCGGCCATGTGGGGTTATAGTCCATGTCCACATCGGTCAAAAGGTTAAAAAGGCTCTGGGCGTGTTCGTCGCCCTTTACCTCCTGCTCCACCTGTTTCCAGTTCTTCAGGGTGGCGTCGATGTTCTTTCCCGCCTGTACGCCGTACTCCGCGCCCAGCCGCGGGGCAGCGGCCACCGTGTCTCCGATGCCGCCGATGGCGTTCGCCGTCCGGCGCACGCCCCGCTGCCATGCGGGGATGGCGTCCAGCGCAGCGTTCATCTTCCGGGCCTCGTCGATCTGCGCCTGTGTCCAGCCGCCCTTCCGGATCAGGTCGGCGTCCGTGTACGCGCCGTGGGTGTTGTCCACCCGGCGCACCGCGTCGGCCAGATTCTTGTTGTCCCCGGTGTCCAGCCACTGGTTGATCCGGTCGAACTCGTCCGGTACGCTGTCCTTGGCAAAGCTGGCTCTCAGCTCCTGCGCCGGGCCGGTGCCGTAGGCCATGGCCCCGCTGCCCACGTTCTCCAGCACGTTCCCGCTCTTCGCCGGAACGCCCCATTTCTGCCCCATGTCCAGCGCCCGGGCTGCCGCTTCCGGCAGCTGCTGCCCAGCCACGATGCCGCTGTCCTCTGTAGCAGCGCCCGCCATTTTACGCCCCGTAGAACTTCCAGCGTCCAGCGGAAACTTGCCCGACACGCCAGTGGCTCCCACTCTGGGGGAGCTGGCGCGCAGCGCCTGAGAGGGCTCGTTTCTCGCATCCACCTCCCCCATGTCGCTTATGTGCCGTTCGGTGTACTGCTGCAGGGCATCTGCATAGATGTTGCTTTTGGGCGGCACTGTGCTCGATGCAGTGGACGGATTCGGCGTCTTGGTGCGGATAGCTCTCACCTTTTCCGCCGTCCACCCAGAGCTTTCTGCCGCCTTCGACGGGTTGCTTTCTCTCATTTCCTTAACTTTTTCCGCTGTCCATGCCATCAGCCCTTCACCCCCGCCTTCTCAAGCGCTCTTGCGATTTCTTCATCGCTGTACCCGTTCTGGTTCATATTGTTCATGATAGCCCACGCGCTATAACCTTTTTTCGCATAGTTCTTTGCCAACATTTCCGCCATATCTACGCCGCCGCTCTGGCTTGCGCTCTGGACGTTCGCAGTATCCGCATTGAGCCACCCATTATCCGTTAAGGTCTTCTTGTAAAAATCGTATAGCGGCTCATTTCCCTTCATAGAAGAGAATGTCTTTGCCATACTTTGCAGTTCGCTGTTCGTCCAGCTGCTCCCGTTGCTTTTCGTTCCGCCGCTCCTTCTGCCCGAAGAGCCGCCCGAAGAGCTGCCCGAGCTGCCTGTGCTCTTTCTTGCCAGCGCCGTTGCAAGCTGCCGTCCTGCGATCGTCCTGTAATTCCCCACAGAGTTTGGATCCAGGCCGTACAGTTCCAGCACCGCCCGTGCAGCCTCGTCGCTGCCGCCGCCTGCCAGCCCGGCTGCGGTCGTGAGCGCACCCGCCTTGTCTGCGCGGGTGATGGGTGCGCCGCTGTAATTGTCAAAAATGCCGGTGTCCAGACCATACCGGCCCAGCACGGCGTTCGCGGCATCGCCCGCTCCCTGCTGGTACAGGTTGAACGCCTGCTCGTAGGCATTCAGTGCATCGCTCTGGCCGGTGCGCTCTTTGTTGTACTCCCACTGTTCCCGAGCAAACTCGTTCTCCCACTGCTGCTGGGTGTAGCCCTTGTAGGTGTCGTAGGCCGTCAGACCGGCTTTGCCCACACTCTTCGCCATCTCCCACAGGTTCGAGAGGAAATCGCTCTTCTCCTGCGCCGCCTGGTCTGCCCGGCTCTTCTTGTAGTCCCGCCAGTCCTGCGCGTTGGCCACCGCCCCCTGATGCTCTGCCGCCTCGAGACTGTCCTGATTCTGCAGCGCACTCAGCAGCCCCGAGAGGCCGTTCTGCTTCAGCTGGTACATGGTCAGGGCCTTGTCCCGCAGCCCGGCCAGCCCGCTGTCCACGTTCGCCATGGCCTGCTGGTAGCCCTGCTGGGCCACGCTGTTTGCGTAGCTGGAGCCGTACCCGCCGCTCAGGGCGGCAGCGCCCGCAGCGGCGTTCTCGGCCGCCGCCCTGGCATTCGCCTGCGCGCCCGCGCGGTACTGCCGGTAGAGTTCGCTGTCCGTGCCTACGTCATAGCCCGCATTGCTGGCCGCGCCCATGCTGTCCAGTGCCTCGTTGATCCGGTCGGTGTAGTTGCTCTGGTACGCCCCCGGCATCGCGTTCTCCGCGTCCTTCTGCGCCGCCTGCGCATCCCTGTATCTCTTGAATACGCCCATCTTTAACTCCTCTCTTGACAAATACGTAAAATACGTATATATTATAATTACAGATTCGGAGGTGCATCTTCATGCCAATGACCCCCAAAGAGATCGTTCGCCTTCTCGAACAAAACGGCTTTGTCCTCGTTGGCTCCAACGGTTCTCATCGCAAATACCACAACCCCACCACCGGCAAGACCACTATCGTCCCTTTCCACGCCAAAGACCTCAAACCCGGCACAGAGAAAAATATCCTCAAACTGGCCGGGCTGAAGAAATAAGGAGGCATTTCTATGAACGCTGTTTTCTATCCCGCCGTGTTTCACCCCGAGGCCACAGGTTACTCTGTCACCGTCCCCGACATCGAGGGCTGCTTTACCCAGGGCGATACCATGGATGAGGCTGTGCGGATGGCACAGGATGCCATCGGCCTGATGCTGGAAGAGTGCGCTGTCTGCCCCACTCCTTCCGTTCCTTCTTCTCTTCCGGTGGAGGCCGGAGACTTTGTGGTCATGGTCCCCTTTGATATGGCTGCTTACCAAAAGCAGTTCCGCCCTGTTAAAAAGACTCTCTCCGTCCCCGCTTGGCTCAATGATGCAGCCGAGGCCGCACACATCAACTTCTCCGGCGTTCTTCAGGACGCCTTGAAGGAAAAGCTCCATCTTGCATAAATCCCCAAGCGCTCAGCCCCTTCCCGGGCCGGGCGCTTTTTCTTTACAATAAGCCCATCAGTATGCTTGCACCTACGCTCAGGATCGTGTTTAGAAGTCCGCTCCCCCGGCTCTTCTTCGCCTGGCTTTCGCTGGCCGCCTGATTGTACGCGCTCTGATAGTAGTTGCGCTGGTTCTCCCAGTTCTGGTAGTTGGTCTGGTACTTCTCGTAGTCCTGTGCCTCGGCCTGCTGGTAGCCGCTCAGCTGGCTCTGCAGGTCGCTCTTTTTCTGGGTGTACTGGTTCAGCGCCTGGCTGTACAGACTGTTCGTGGCGCTGCTCAGGCCCGCCATGGCGTTCTGATAGGCGCTCTGGCCCGCCTGGGTGCCGTAGCTCGAGCCGTACCCGCCCGAGATGGCGCTGGCGTTGGCCTGGGCGTTCTCGTTGGCCAGCTTCGCCTGCCGGGTGTAGCTGTTCTTATACTGCTCGTAGGCCGCATCCCGGGTGGGGTCGTAGCTAAAATCCTTCATCCCGTCCAGCTTGCCCATCACGCCGTCGATCTTGTCCTTGTATTTGCTGGTGTAGCTTTCCGGCTTCTTCGCCTCCCACGCATCCAGCTGCGCTCTCGCATCGCTCACTCTGCTCATAATTACACTCCTTCCTTTAAGAAAGGCTCCCCTCGCTAGGGGAGCTGCTTTGCAGCGCCGCCGTCAGGCGGACTGCAAAGCTGAGAGGTTTTCTTCCCGGCTGCTGCCGTTTCTAAAGGCCCTCTCCCGCCTTATTTCAGCTTCTCCTGTAAGTCCCCCGAGAGATTCTCGGTGTCAATGTTGCTCAAAATGTATTCCAGCCGCTCCTGCATCTGGTACAGATAATTTCTCAGCTCCCGGGCGCTGGCCGTATCCAGCCCATCCAGCCTCGGCATGGAGATCTTCGAAAGTCCTACAATGCTTGCCATAGTTTCGCTCCTTTCTGCCCTCTGTCGCAGGGCACTACATTTTACGCCAAGTCAGGCTTCAGGTGTCTAGCTCAGACCTGCCCGGCCTGCCAATGGCTCCCCTCTTAGGGGAGCTGGCGCGAAGCGCCTGAGAGGTCCTGCCGGGCGAGTGTTCTTCCAAAGGCTCTACCTTTTCGGCATCGCACCACTCACTCTTCCGCCCTCGCTGCTGCTCAGCGTCATGGCGATGCTCCTCACTGCGATCTGTCCTTTTCCGGTCAGGCGCAGCCGCATGGTGTCGTGCCGGGTCGGGACAAAGGGCAGGTTCACCTGCACCCGCCTGTCCCGGGTGTCCACCCGGCCCTTTTCTTCCCACTCGCCGCCGTCGAAGCTGGCCCACAGCGTCACCACCGTCCGCTCCATGGCGTCCAGCCGCACCGTTACCCGGCTGCAATACTTGTCGTCCGGGTCTCCGAGTCCGATGTCGCCGGTCACGGCCTCGTATTCCACCGTGTCTTCTTCGCCGCCGGCTTCCCGGCTCCCGTCTGCGGCCCAGATGGCCTCTTTGTCCCAGAGGTAGAGCTGCCGCCCGGTGCTGCACATGGCCCAGCCGGTGGCGTCCTCCTCGTGCCAGAGTCCCTTTTCTGTGTCGTAGACCAGCAGCCGCTGCCCGCCGGGGCTTTCGGTGTGCAGGTAGTACCGTCCCACCAGCCCGCCGGCGGCTGCTCTCGTCACATGGCTGAGGCTCTCTTCGTCCAGCGAGGCCGACACCTTGGTGGGCAGGCTGCCGTCCCACGCCATCACCCCGTCCATCGAGAGGTAGTACAGCGTCTCGTTGATGACGCACAGGCTCTGGTGCGCGCCCTTAGCCACGCCCGAGCACTGGATGCTGCTCATCTGGTAGTCGCTGGGCTTGGTGCCGTAGAGCTTGTGTAAGCCGTTCTCTTTGAAGAAAAGCACGTACCCCATGCAGGTGGCAGCGCCGGTAAAGGCTCCGTCGCTGCCCACGGTCACGGCGTAGCTGTCCGCCGCCGTGCCGCGGTAGGAGAACCAGTTGGTGGCGTCGCCCAGCTTGCAGGCATAAATGACGTTCTCGGTACTCGAGCAGCCCCACACCCGGTTGTTGTGCTCCGTCAGCCAGTCCAGATCCGGCACCCGCCGCTGGGCTGTCACGTCCGGGAAAGGCCCGTCGAAGGTCTGGGTGGTCTTGCCGTCCATGGCCGTCCACACCACGCTCTGGCCCGTCACCACACAGGTGCCGTAGTACAAAACGCTCTCGATGTCCGGCGCAATGGAGAGGATCACGGAGTCTCCGGCCACGTCGTCCACCGCCACATCCCCGCCGAAATCGGCAGAATAAGCGTTCTTCACCACGCCGGGGATGCCCGTCAGGGTCACGGTGTCCCCGGCCTTGAAGGCTTCGCCCAATCCCTTGCAGGTCACACGGCAGTAGTTCAGCAGGATGTTCTGCCACCCGCCCGCCGTGCTGTAGAGCTTCAGGGCGTCGCGGTAGCTCCACGGGGCATCTTCGGCCTGCTTGAGCCAGACGTCGCCGTTCTCGGGGTTTTCCGGCTCGGTCGCGCCGAATTTGTTCGGCGTGTATACCACGCCCGCAGCGTCGCAGGGGGTCACAGTCAGGCTTTTGCCTCCCTGCTGCCAGCCGGACCCCAGCGCGCTCAGCGTCCCCGCTGCGGTGTCAAAGGACATCTTATCCGGCCAGATGAGCACTTTGGTCCCCATGCCCACCATCTTCTTCTCGCCGTCCGTCAGGGCGTTCTCCAGTTCCACGGCGGCGCTGCCGTCGTCCGGGGCATACCGCAGGGTCGTGCCTTCCACGGTCACGAGGCCGTTC